>Ga0315277_10000296_pt1 | contig 82226 bp, 70 predicted proteins | sample YL17G05_15_MG_FD_203695 | JGI IMG/M metagenome (GOLD analysis project Ga0315277, IMG submission 203695) | Sediment microbial communities from Yellowstone Lake, YNP, Wyoming, USA - YL17G05_15 | ecosystem: Environmental > Aquatic > Freshwater > Lake > Sediment | place: USA: Wyoming | collected...
TAAGCAGGGAGAGACAGCGCGAGGAGAAGAGCAAGTATCAATGTGAACCGTGTCATTGCAGACCTCCCGTTTGGTGGTTGAGCTGGTCTTGACCTGCTACGAAATAGAACTACCGTCACGATAGTGCTCGCAACCCACACGAGTCTTGTCGCAAATCACAAGAACCGACCAGCCTTTAGACGCTTCGGAATCCGATGCGATGTTATCGAACGGTTGAGCAATGTTCCCAACTGCAACAAAGGTCGGGTCAAGGTTGCCGCAAGAGCGGGACAAACAGGTTGACAATTCGAGGGGGGATGGTCCCGGACTCGCAGTCGGTGCCATTCACTCAGTCGACAGGTAGCACCTGTCTGATCAGTACTCTTTGGAGGGTAGTCCAGATCTTCGCATGGATTCCTGACCGCAGCGAATCGATACGCCCTGCGACCATCACGGACACGCCAGCCCACCATCCGTTGCCTCCCGTGTGCTCTTGTCGGCGACTGGAGGTAGTGGGCTACTTTGGTTCACTTCTCCGCACCGATTCTTGAATTTTCCTTCTTGAACTCTCTCCTTTGGCATCCTTCTTGACGTTCGCCCCGCGATTCAGTATGTTTAAGCCATCACCTACCTGGAGGGCGCACCGTTGAAACCAAGAGATCCTTTCCTCGAAAAGAATCTATGCAAGGCGATCAATAGCAAGCACGTGATTGAATTAGGCTACAAGAACGACGTTCTCACGCGCACGCTTGAGCCGTATATTGTTTTTGAAGAACCAGGCACAAAAAACATTACTCTGGCTGGATGGCAAGAATCCAATGCCAATAAACCTCTTGATCCCCGAGAATGGCGAAAGTTCACGGTGGGCTTAATCGCTGACTTCAAAATGCTCTCCAAGATGTTGCGCCCTGATCCTGTCTTTTCCTCCTACGACTCGAAGATATACGGCTTCAATATTTTCTGTGCAGTTGATCGCTGAAAGGTAATGTAATATCTCCCGCAGATGCCTCTCGCATTGACTTCTACCGCTTTCCGCGTCCAAATCCTCAAGGGCGCTTAGCGCGAACTCCGCGTTCATTCTGACGTAACCCACCGAGGGCTGAATTTGCACCGTCATACTCCAAAATTACCAACAATACACGCACCTCGCAAGATAAAGAGCAATACACCTCAAGCCACCTTCGCTATGTCATAATTCAGCAGGCTATTCCAGTCCCAAATTCTGTTTGTTACGCGCGCTTCCATTGCAGGCGTAACTCTAAGAGTTTGATGAATACGTATAAAGTTGTAGTGAAAGAAGTGCAAGGCAACCGCACATTCGAGGTTGTGCAACTTCTTTGAGAACGCATTTGTGAGCCTGGTAAACCTTCGCATCTGCAGACGCATCGTGAGGTTTTGTCTCTCGATGTTGTCGGTGACACAATGCGGTGCATTTGGCAATTTTCCGCTTGACATTCAGCGGTGAATGTGTCATATTAGTGCATCATCCCTTTGGGCCTCCGCAAGGAGTCTCATTGGCCCCTCGCTTTCCCCTGGAAATCGGGGGTTTTTTTTCTTCGGACCGTGGACTTGCCATGCCTCGAATAGTCGCCCTTGTTGATGGATTCAACCTTTACCACTCCATTGCGGAAAACCCGGCGTTCCATAAGTTCAAGTGGTTAAACATAGATAAGTTATTGAGAACGTACTTCCCACTGGGCTTGGAAAAAATATTGTATTTCACTGCACCAACGCCATGGGATGCAGACAAAGTGGCCCGGCACAAAATCCTAATCCGAGCTTTAGAATCCACGAGAATTGAAGTGGTTTACGGCAAATTCAAGGAGAGAGACCGCACTTGCCCAAGATGCAAACAGACATATAAGGCAAGAGAAGAAAAACAAACAGACGTGGGCATTGCCCTCATGTTGTTTCGAATGGCGTACGAAAAGAAGTTTGAACAGGCCGTGCTATTGACCGGTGACAGTGACCAACTTCCGTCGTTCAGAGAAGTTCACAGAAGTTTTCCCGGATTGAGATTGGGTGTTCTTTTGCCTATTGGACGCGAAGCCGCGGAACTAAAAACGGAATCAGATTTCTATATAAGGATAAGAGCCAGAGTCTTAGCCAATTGCCTGTTTGATGATCCGCTTAAATTGGCCGATGGTACCATTCTTAACTGTCCAATTGAGTGGAAATGATCCCCTGTCGGCTAGGCGACAGCTTCATATAACATCCTCTAGTTGATTCCCGCAGGCAAACGTCGCTTGCCCATCTGGCACCGTTTCCCCTTTGTGCCGATAACGCACTACAATGAACCTCTCCCTTTTCGCAATGTGCCGGGCCTTTGGGTTCTCTGAAATCTTCACAAGGTAATACTTATCCGATCCGTTTAATGACCGGGCAAATTGAATTGCTTCTGGCTTGGACAGGGAAACACTAATAGCCCACATTAATTCTTTCTTGTCTTTCACGCCTCCCCCACAACTGAAAGGTTAAATCAATGAACAGCTGCACACATCCGAAAGGATTTCGGGTCGAACATCATAATCTGGAACAAGCTGGAATGGTTTATATCGTCCGTTGCGGAGAATGCGGTACCGCAATTGGTGTTGTTAATGACCCATCTCAAATGGAGAACGAATTGAAGCAGGTACAGCAGATTGTCCACGACATACAAGCAAAAGTTATGTATCTGAAGTAACCTCCTCAAAGATTGCGTTCTCCTTCAAGAGACGGTCTGCAACGATCAAAACTTGACTTGCCTGAGAATAGGAAAGGCTGTTAAGGAGTTCCACGATCTTCAGGGCCAACCTTTCGTCTTGTTCAAACGCGATTAACTTTCTTTTTGCCATTTTCAAAGTAGCCCATTACCCGACTGGATCCTTCCTTGCCTTTCATACCGCGTTTCCTTACTTTCAAGCAGACTTTTCTCACCCCGAGCTTCAGTCACACGCGCTACGGCGCACCGGACAGAACGCATGCCGCGTTTCACGCCAGACCAAATTCGAGCAACGTTCGCCAACTCCACTGACTTCAACGAGCTCTTCGATGCGTTCGAAGATGCTGTCGCCCAGCGTATTGAGGACGTGGAGCTGTACCGTCTCCTGTTCTGGAATCACTCGCTCGGCCCCGACGAGCTCTGCCTCTTCGGCGAAAAACTGGCGAAGGAATTTCCCGGCACTGCGTATGAAATCTATATGTGGCTGGCGAGCGTGTTTGAGGTCACGTATTCCTCATACGACAACTTCGAGCTTGCCATCGAGTACTATCGCAAGGCTGCGAAAGCAAAGCCGACCGCCCCCGATCCATACCTGGATGCATGCGACTGCTACGAACCCGATCTCAACATCCCGCCGGTCGACGTCCTCCTTGAGTTTCTGAGGGAGGGATTGCAGCACGTGACCAACAAGAAGGCTGTCCTGATGCGCCTCTCCCACCTCTACCACATGATCGGCAACGAAGAGCAGAGCAACTACTACCGGGATCTTGCCGACGAGATTGACCGGCCTCAAAACTAGAATGATGTCGGTTCAACAATCTTCTTCTCGAGGAATCCTCTTTCTCGTCCTTGCAGTCGCCTTCTGGGGGAGCTCCGCTTCGTTTGCCAAATACCTCTTCACCACACGCTACGATCCGTTGATCATCTCCCAGACACGTTCCTCGCTCTCATTTCTCTTGCTCGCGGGGTACTTCGGCCTCTCGGATCGATCGGTGTTCCGGCTGCGGCTGGGTGACCTCTACAAGTTTGCCCTCATCGGAGTGATCGGAGTCGCCTGCACAAATTTCACGTACTACTTCACCGTCAAGGAGTCAACCGTCGCGACGGCCATCCTTCTTCAGAACCTCGCACCGGTGTTCGTGATGATCTATGCGGTCGCGATCAGCAAGGAAGAGGAACTGAACGGCATCAGAGTCTTGTCGCTCGTGCTCGCGGTCGCCGGCTGTTACCTTGCTGTGAGCGGGGGGACGCTGGCTGATATCAGGCTCTCGGGATGGGCGCTCCTGACGGGGCCGGCGTCGATGCTCAGCTACGCGTTCATGCTCCTCGCCTCGAAGCACATCCTGAGAAGATACTCCGTGTGGACGATGCTCATCAACGCACTCGGCTTTGCCACGCTCTTCTGGCTCGTGGTCAATCCTCCGTGGGCGATCGGCGCAAGAGGGTACGGGGCGGGAGACTGGGCTATCTTCCTGCTGTTCGCGGTCGTATCGATCCTTATTCCGTACATCTTCTTCACAAAGGGGCTCAAACTGCTCGAAGCCACGACCGCCGGCATCGTCACCACGCTGGAGCCTATCATCGCAATCATGGTGGCTTACGTTGCGTTGGGAGAAACCCTGAGCCTTGTCCAGATGGTCGGCGCGCTTGGCGTTGTGAGCGCGGTTGTGCTGCTGCAGCTGCGGCGCGATCAGCTCAAACGATTCGTGCGGAGACAGATCCGTGGCGAGTGAACGCAGGCTGGCCAGGCTCGAGTTTGTGCTGCGGCATCGTCAGCCCGACCTGACGGTGGTCATAGAGAACGTCCACGATCCTCACAACGTAAGCGCGATGCTCCGCTCCTGCGACGCGGCCGGCGTCATGGAAGTCCAACTCTTGTACACCGTTGAGCAGTTTCCCAAGATCGGCAAGAAGAGCTCCGCCAGCGCGGCAAAATGGATCGAGCGGCGGAAGTTCAAATCAGTGAGCGAATGCTACGCGGCCCTTCGGAAGGAAGGCTTCCGAATCTATTCCACGCACCTGGGAGAGCAATCCAGCTTAATCTACGATGTTGATCTCACCAGGAAGGTCGCGATTGTCTTCGGCAATGAGCATCGCGGGGTGTCTGATGAAGCAGCGGATGAGGCCGACGGGATGATCCAGGTACCCATGTTCGGGATGATTCAGAGTCTCAACGTCTCGGTTGCCTGCGCGATTGTTCTGTACGAGGCCCTCCGACAGCGTCTGGGGCGGAGCCACTACTCGAAATCGAAATTTCCTGAGAAAAAGCTCAAGGAATTGCTCGTAGAGTGGTGTGGGAAATAGAGGCAACGTTGAAGATTGTAGATTGAGGAGATCGAAAAGCAGGGAGGGCAGAATGTGGATGGTGCGACGGTCCTCTGTGGCTCCATCGTTGGGGGGCTGGATCTCAGCGGATCCCTTCCGACGGCTCAACTGTCACTTCTCTCCGACCTGTTCGATTCTATGTTGTGTCTGCTCCTGTAACGCTGTATATTGTGGAGGGGAAGTTGGATCAACGGACATGATCATTCGCCCTGAGACGACCAAGTTCATTGAGGAGTTGGAAAAGTACTCGGGTCGGAAGATGAGCTATCCGACCGAGGTCGGCGGGCTACTCGATGGCGCTCGTCGCTTGAACATGATCCAGACGTACGAGGATCTGGTCTTCCAGGCGAAGTTTATTACTAAGACGATCGGTATTATGAAGCGCATTGGAGCCCGTGGCGAGGGGTACGAAAAACTTGCGACCGAGTTCGGATCGAGCCTGGAGAAGGCCACCACGCTTCTGGAGCAGCTTTTGAAAGGGTATCCCGCAAAGGACGGAGAGCAGTTTCTCGCGACCTTCTTGGCATTCGACCAGAAGAGCCTCTCGAGGTTTTTGGATCTGATGCAGGACCTTACGTTGGTGAAAAATTGGACCGTGGATGGCAATCGGCTGCCGTGAGCTTTTCAAAATCCTGAATCCGAGTTCTCAACTCTAAACCTGAAAGCCGGATATTGGAGCTTCGTACCGAACTGCGAAGGATTCGTTCCAGCGCCCTGCTCACCTGCACCTTGCTACTCTTGTTCGTGTTCCTCGAGCCACCCATCTCAATCCTCGGCTGGGTTCTCTACGGTGCCGGCATGCTCTCACTCATCTACGTGGCTCTGGCGAGTGTCATTGTCCTGAAGAAAATCAAATCACACGACAGCGAGGTCCGACGACATGAATGATCATGGCAAGATGCTCAGCATGGTGCTCTCGATTTTGCTTTCCATCGCATCCCCGTGGCCGAACCACTGTCCGGCCCAGACAACGGAGCGGAACTCACGACCGGTTGTCAAGCTTGGCATCGATGTTCTTCGCAGCCGTGACTTCGATATCCTGCAGGGTAGAAGGGTCGGCCTCATCACGAATCCGACGGGAGTCAGCTCGGACCTTGAGCCGACCGTCGACGTTCTCCACCAAGCCGAGGGAGTTAAGTTGGTTGCATTATTTGCTCCCGAGCATGGTATCAGAGGAGATGCCGAGGCAGGCATGTCTGTCGATAGTTATCGAGACAGCCGAACGGGTCTGCCCGTGTATTCTCTGTACGGCAAGAGCCGCAAACCCACGAAGGATATGCTACGCGGCATCGATGTTTTGGTGTACGATATCCAGGATATCGGCGTGCGGTCCTACACGTACATTTCGACCATGGGTCTTGCCATGGAAGCGGCCGCGGAGAACGGTGTCACGTTCGTGGTGCTGGACCGCCCGGATCCTCTCACCGGTGAGCGCGTGGAAGGGCCGATGCTCGACACAACGTACAAGTCGTTCGTCGGAATGTATCCCATCCCGTATGTGTATGGGATGACGGCGGGGGAGCTGGCGAAGATGATCAACATGGAAGCATGGTTGACAGATGGTGTGCGATGCAAGCTGGTCGTTGTGCCGATGGAAGGCTGGAAACGGTCCATGTGGTGGGACGAAACCGGCCTCGCGTGGGTTCCGACCTCGCCGCATATCCCTCACGCGTCGACGCCGATGTTCTATGTCATGACCGGATTGCTGGGCGAGCTGCGGACCGCAAACCAGGGGGTCGGCTACACTCTCCCATTTGAGCTCGTCGGTGCCCCCTGGATCGAAGGAGAGAAGCTGGCTGAGTATCTGAACAGCCGCAAGCTCAAGGGGGTCGCGTTCCGTCCTTTGTGGTACCGACCGTTCTACTTTGACACGGCAAGCTCGCGCTTCCAGGGCGTGCAGATTCACGTAAGGGATCGCGAGCAACTCGACATGACAGCCGTACAGCTGACAATCCTGGATGCGCTCGAATGGCTCTTTCCGCAAAATGACATCTACGGGCGCGCGACGCCGGACCAGCTCGAGGCATTTGACAAGGTGAACGGCTCGAGCGACGTTCGCATCGCCCTCCAGCATCATACGTCCGTTGAGGAGCTGCTCCGGTCGATGGACCAGGAGCGCGCCCATTTCATGATCAAACGCGAGAAGTATCTCTTGTACCAGTAAGACGGCTTCTTGCTTTTCACCCGTCGCTTTGCTAAGTTTGAGTTGTAGACTGATAAGTCTTTGGGTCAAGACAAACCACGATGAGTTCACCCGTTCGTCTATCCACTTCATGGAGCAGGCAGTAAGCCCCGAGCGCTTCGGCGTGAATCCCGAAGAACTACGACATGCTCGAACCGATGCCTTAGACCCCTCAGCAAGCAACCCTCGTCTGCAACAACCGTTCCCGGCGTCACCTCGGTCCCAAGAACTTGCGAAACGATACGCCAAGGTGAAAATCACCCTGGGGATCATCGGCGCTCTTGTATGCCTCCTCCTTACGCTTCTCCTGGTCGCCACCGGAGCGACATCGTGGCTTGAGGCGGCCGTGCGAGGTTTCTCTCAAAACGACTACATTGCTCTGCTGCTGTTCGTCGCGGTGCTCGGAGTGTTCGAAACGGTCGTGAGCGCGCCTCTTAGATACTACTCAGGATTTCACCTTGAGCACAAATATCATCTCTCGACACAACGCTTCTGGGCTTGGGTTTGGGAGGGCATGAAAGGGATGTTCGTCGGGCTCGTGATCGGTGTCCCCCTCGTTCTCGCGTTTTACTACTGCTTGAAGACGTTCAGTGATCTCTGGTGGCTGGCGGTCGGCGCGGTGGTGTTCCTCCTCTCGGTGGTGATGGCACGACTCGCACCGGTACTCATCTTTCCGCTCTTCTACAAATTCAGACCTCTGGAGGACGGGAAGCTCAGAGACAGAATCCTGGCTCAATGTCGCAAGGTGGGGATGTCGGTCAAGGGCGTGTTTGTCTTTAACCTGAGCAAGAACACGAAGAAGGCGAATGCCGCGTTCGCAGGGATCGGGAAATCGAAACGGATCATCCTGGGTGATACCCTCATCGCGAATTTCACGGATGGTGAGATCGAAACAGTCTTCACACACGAGCTGGGCCATTACAAACTCAAGCATATCCGGGTGATGTTGGCGGTCGGCGCTATCAACAGCTTTCTGGGATTGTTCGTGACGGCAGAGCTCTACCGGGCGAGCCTCTCGTGGTTCGGGTTCAGTTCAATCGGTCAACTCGCGGCCCTCCCGCTCCTCAGTCTCTGGCTGGGGGTCTACTCGCTGGTGACCGGTCCGTTCTCGAACATGCTTTCGCGATCTCACGAGCGGGCGGCAGATCGATACGCGGTCAACGTATCGGGAAACAAAGAGGCTTTCACAAACGCGCTGAGGAAGCTCGCCGCGATCAATTTGGCAGACGCCTCGCCACACCCGCTTGTGGAGTTCTTGTTCCACAGCCATCCTTCGATCGAGAAACGCATCAGGGCTGTGGAGCGATGATGGAATCTGATCAAAGCTGTGATCGAGGTCCTGGAGCATGATCGTAACGCTGCTCAAAGGTCTGCTCGTTGTCATCGCGGCTGTACCGTTGTCGATTCTTGCGCTGATCTCGATACCGCTCGATCACAGCGGAAGGACCTTTCATGCCACCGCCAGGACGTGGTCGAGATTCATCCTCTGGCTCTTCGGCATCAAGGTCAAAGTGCTGGGGGCGGACCACCTTGATCGCACAAAGCACTATATCTATGTGTCCAATCATGCAAGCATGTTTGATATCCCTGCCGTGGTGGTGGGGATACCGGACGACATACGTTTTGTCCTCAAGAAGGAGTTGACGAGGGTTCCCATCTGGGGCTGGGCGTTGAAGTACGGTTATTACATCAGTATCGACCGGGGGAGGGCGCGGGACGCGGCGAAGAGCTTGGAGGAGGCAGTAGAGCGCATGCGGACAGGCGCGTCTGTCATTCTCTTTGCCGAAGGCACGCGGACGCGCGACGGAAAACTCCAGCCCTTCAAGCGTGGGGCATTTTCCCTGGCCGCACGGTCGGGGGTACCTATCGTGCCGGTGGCGATCAACAACACCTTCGGTATTCTTCCGAAGGGATCGGTTCGTGCGCGCCCCACGGATATCACAATGGTGCTTGAGAAGCCGATCCCCACTGAGAGTGTCGAGGGGAGAGAGGCAGAGGTAAGATTGATGTCGCAAGTTCGCGAAGCAATTGCCAAGAACTACGTAGAACAATCATAGCTCGATCAATGCCGGTTACACTCAGGGATGTCGAACATATCGCGAAGCTCGCCCGGTTGGAATTCACGCAAGCGGAGAAGGAGAAGTTCACACATCAGTTGAACGAGATCCTCGCGTACGTGGAGCAACTGAACAAGTTGGACACGAGCAATGTCGAGCCCCTTTCCCACGTGATCGAGTTGAACAATGTCTTTCGCCAGGATGCCGTGAAGCCGGGCCTGACGACTGAAGAGGCGCTGAAGAACGCCCCTGCAAAGACGGAGAAGTTCTTCAAGGTGCCAAAAGTCATCGGTGACAGGTGAAGGATGCCACACGTCGTCGGCGTGATCCCCGCCCGCTATGCCTCACAGCGTCTCCCCGGGAAGCCGCTCATCGACCTCCTGGGGAAACCGCTGGTGCAGCGCGTCTATGAGCAAGCGAAGAAGGCAAAGCTGTTGAACCGGGTCCTCGTCGCAACGGATGACCAGCGAGTTGCGGACGCTGTGCGAAAGTTCGGCGGAGAGATTCGGATGACGTCGACGGACATCAAGAGCGGAAGCGATCGTGTGGCTGCGGTTGCACACTCGACGGAAGGCGACATCTTTGTGAACGTGCAAGGCGATGAGCCACTCATCGCTCCCGCAATGATCGATGAGGCGGTGAGCGTGGTTCTGCAGGATCGGAAGGCAGAGGTCGGGACGCTCGTCAGGAGGATTGAAACGCTCTCGGAATTGACCAATCCGAGCATCGTGAAGGTGGTCGTCGGCGCCGGGCTGCATGCGCTCTATTTTTCGCGGTCGCCCATTCCGTTCCTGCGGGATGAGCCCGATCAGTCGAAATGGCTGGACGAGCAATCGTACTTCAAGCACATCGGCATCTATGTGTTCAGGCGAGGGTTTCTGCTGAAGTACACCCAACTGCCGGAGTCTCCCCTGGAGCGGGCAGAACGGCTCGAGCAGTTGAGGATCCTTGAGCACGGATATCGCATTAGGGTCGGCATCACGCGGTATGACAGCATTCCGATCGACACGGAGCAAGATGTGCAGCGTGTCACCGGCCTTTTGACGCGTACCTAGGTTTCTTGGTTTGGAGTTTCTGGCAGACGTTTTGAATTCACAGTAATTTTTCAAGGTTCCTTCTCGACTCGTATGGCGAAGAATCACGTCAAATATATTTTCATAACCGGAGGCGTTGTCTCCTCCCTCGGAAAAGGGATTTCGGCCGCATCGCTCGGTCTGCTGCTCAAAGCGCGAGGGCTACGCGTCACGATTCAGAAATTCGATCCCTACATCAACGTCGACCCGGGCACGATGAATCCTTTCCAGCACGGCGAAGTCTATGTTACGGATGACGGGGCCGAGACGGATCTGGATCTCGGGCACTACGAGCGCTTTCTGGATGTCAGCACGACGCGGCAGAACAATGCCACGACGGGCCAGATCTACTACGAGGTGATCTCGAAGGAGCGACGTGGCGATTATCTGGGCGCGACGGTCCAGGTCATTCCGCACATCACGGACGAGATCAAGAAGCGCATCTCGGGCCTCGCCGCGACAGGGCGGTACGACGTGATCATCACAGAGGTGGGCGGGACCGTCGGCGATATTGAAAGCCTACCGTTCCTGGAGGCGATACGCCAGTTCACGCTCAACGTCGGTCGTCGGAACGCGCTGAACATCCATGTAACGCTCGTGCCGTACATTAGATCGGCAGGCGAGTTGAAGACGAAGCCGACCCAGCACAGCGTCAAGACGCTGCTGGAGATCGGCGTCCAGCCGGACGTATTGATCTGTCGATCGGAGAAGCACTTGAGCCGCGAGCTCCGGGAGAAGATCGCGCTCTTCTGCAACGTTGAGCCCGAAGCGGTGATCGAGGGACAAGACGTTCAGTCAATCTACGAGGTGCCCCTCGTCTTCGTGCGCGAACAACTTGCAGAGATCGTCATCGAGAAACTCAACCTCAAGTGCAGCGCTGCCGATCTCCGACGCTGGACGCGTTTCGTGAATCGGGTCAAACACCCGGCCGGCAAGGTGACGATCGGTGTCTGCGGAAAGTACACCGATCTCCTCGACGCGTACAAGAGCATCACCGAGGCGTTTGTCCATGCAGGCGCGGAAAACGACGTGGCGGTTGACATCCGCTGGGTGAAAGCGGAGGACATCGAGGGTTTCGGTGCCGAGCGGTATCTGAAAGACGTCGCGGGATTGCTTGTGCCGGGCGGGTTTGGAGAGCGCGGGGTCGAAGGCAAAATCGATGCCATCCAGTACGTGCGGGAACACAACGTTCCCTTTCTCGGAATCTGCCTTGGGCTGCAGTGCGCGGTGATCGAGTTTGCGCGGAACGTCTGCCACCTCGCCGGCGCCAACAGCACGGAGTTCAAGAAGACGAAGAACAACGTCATCGACCTCATGTTGGAGCAGAAGGGGGTGAAGAACCTGGGGGGAACGATGCGGCTTGGCGCGTACCCATGCATCCTGGCGAAGGGGAGCAAGGCATACAAGGCATACCACAAGGAGCTTATCTACGAGCGACATCGACATCGGTACGAGGTGAACAACAAGTTCCGCAAGAAGCTTATGGAGGGGGGCATGGTGTTGAGCGGGCTCTCGCCCGACAGCACGCTGGTGGAAATCATCGAGCTTGCTGAACATCCCTGGTTGGTCGCGGGGCAGTTCCATCCCGAGTTCAAGTCGCGCGCGATCAATCCACACCCATTGTTCCGTGATTTCGTGAAGGCGGCGAAAGAGTCTGCTGCGAAGTCGGCGGCATGATATGATGGGGTACCGTCCATTCCACCGTGACACGGCAAGCTCGCGCTTCCACGGCGTGCAGATTCACGCAAGGGGTCGCGCGCAACTCGACATGACAGCAGTGCAGCTGACGATTCTCCACGCGTGGAACGGCTCTTTCCGCAACACGACATCTACGGGCGCGCATAGCCGGACCGGCTCGAAGCGTTCGACAAGCTGAACGGCTCGAGCGACGTCCGGATCGCGGTCCAGCATCATACGTCGATCGAGGACTGCTCTGGTCAACTGACGAGGAGCGCGCCGTTTTCATTATCAAACGCGAGATGTATATCTTGTACGATTGGAGCGGGCGTCTTGCTTTTCACCCATCGCTTTGTTACTTTTAAACCGCCGGTCTAGAAACCTCTTGCTTAACGCAAAGCACAATGAGGTCATCTCTCATATCATTTGCTCTGCCCGCCCTCTTGCTGATCGGCTGCAGCACGTCCGCCCGACTTCAGTCCTCCTTCGGGAACAAGTACCGCTATGCAGTCTCGATGGTGGCGCCGACGAGATCGAGGGAGCTGCTCTTTCGCGACAATCGTCTCATCATCCAATTTCGGTTCGATGACCCCGCCATTCGATTCCAGGCTCAGAATATCTCGACCGAGGCCATGCGGCTCGAATTGGGAAAAGCCTTGCTCGGTCTGCAAGGCTCCTACACATCTGTTCGAAACCTCTCAACGTTCTACGATACAAGCACGGCGGTCGCTGTCAGCCGGCCGATTCCGCCACTGGGGGTGGTACGCGAGGTCGTGCTTCCTACGTCAAATGTCTGGTTCGACGGAAAACAATGGCACGAGCGAGACCTGCTGCCGACGACGGATGGCCATTCGCTCGCGCTCCAGGATTCCATTTTGAAGATGGCAGGTGGCACCGTCGATGTGATCCTCCCCGTCGCCTTCGGGTCACACCTTCGCTCGTATCATTTCACCTTTTCGATCGATTCTGTGAAACAGATGGCCTGGGATGACTATCGCCTCCCAGCATGGCTTCCCCCAAGGCCGCCCGCGCGGGAACTGGAGTCGACCTCGTGCGAACAAATTGCTGCCGCGATCCTCGTGACCGGGTTTCTTGGTTTCTTTACCTACATGCTGAGCGCGAAGAAAACCCCGGTGAGCGAATAGGAGCGCGCGGCGTGAAACCCTCCACCACACAGAAGGCGCTCGTGCTGCCCCTCCTCGCTCTCCTCTGCAGGCTCTTCATCGGTTGCGGAGGCTCGAGGATTGCGACGGCGTCTGACGACACGTTTTTCGAGCCGCTCAAGCCGCTCGATCGCCCGCCTGCATCGAAACCGTCAGGGGGAGCCTACGTCCCGATGGTCTCCTCCTGGGCTGTGAGAGCCGACTCTCTCTTGCGGAGAATGCGCGAACAGCAACAACGACTCGATGCCATCGAGACTCACCTGCAGCTCCTCGAAGTCTCACGACAAGAGGGTGCACCTGGTGCTTCCCGCGGCGCGGAAACCGAACTCCCTGCATACCCAAGAGTGTCCTCAGAGCGGGAACAGATCGCCGTGCTTGCGTACGGAGAGGCACGGCGGCTGTATGAAGCGCAGAGATATCAAGATGCGATCGATGCGTTTGAAGAATTGTTGCGACGAGGAGTGCAGGAGGACTTGCAGGATAATTGCCATCTCTGGATCGGCGCGAGTCACTTCCATCTGAGGCAATTCGATTCTGCCGTTGTGTCGCTGAGTCAAGTCGTCGAATGGAACGGGTCAAACAAGAGGGCAGACGCGTGCTTCTTGCTGGGTCAGACGTATGAACTGCTGGGGAATGTGGAGCAGGCAAGAAGTATGTTCGAGGCGTTGCTGAAGGAGTTCCCGGACAGCGAACGGGCGGCGTCGGCGCGTGAGAAGCTCAGAGTCATGAAACCGATGAACTGAAGCGCTTGCCGCCGTCGGTCGGCGAGTGCGGTAGAAAAAACTCCCGCGCGCTGCGGAACTTCATTCGTGCGCAGACGTGGGATAATCTCGGAATGCCGCGCTAGTTCCCTCTTTTTCTGTGCCGAGGTGCTTTCTTTGGCGGAGGTTTTGGAGCCCTTGTTTGGGCCTCGAGGCTCTTGAGCTTTCCTTCAATCTCTGCAATTTCATTCAGAGCCTTCCCGTAGAGATCTTCCGCCAGCTGCTTTCGCTGTCGCTGAGCCTGTGTCAGCGCCCCGTACACGACCGTGATTCCAACAATCATGACCCCGAGCATGACGTACACCCAAATAACCTTCCGTTCCAAATCTTGACGCAGGAGCTGGGCGTTATAGACAACAATGAACTGGAGGCTGTCGACCATCTTGGCGACGTCTTCAGCTTTGACCGTTTTCCCCTGAGCCGTGGTATCTTTCTGAAGAACATGAACGCTTGAGGGCGCCGCGGAAGCATTTCTGACCGCGCGGGTGGTCTGAGCGTACGCGAGCGCTGTAGCCAACAGATAGAAAGATGCGACCACGGGGATCAGGCTTCTTCGACACCATCCCATACGCACCTCACTTTTCCTGAATTTTGATGAAGAATGATGGTAGGCTTCCTGTGTGCCTACGGCGCGGTTCGTTGTGCCAAAAATAGACAGACGCAACTCCAAAGTGAACCTTCGGGTAGGGGTCGATCAGAACGTTGAATTTCAGTCCCACTTTACCTATCTTCTCCTGCCAACCTAGTTCGTGACCAATGTGGTTCCATCATATTACGGGGAGCGATCATGCGAATCTTCCTCCGAGCCATACCCTATCTGACTTGTCTTTCTCTCGCCGTGGGCCAAGCACAGATTGCTGATATTGTCTTCGACAACGGAAAGATCTGGACGGTCGACAAGGCCAGGCCGACTGCGGAAGCCGTCGCAGTGTTGAACGGGAAAATCCTTGCCGTCGGATCGTCGGCAGACATGAAGAAGCACGCCGCGAAGCAGACGACCGTGATTGATTTGAAAGGGAAGAGGATGCTCCCCGGTTTCATCGATGATCATACCCATTTCATGAACGGGGGATTCCAACTTCAGAACGTGGACCTCCGGCTTGCCGAGAGCAAGGAGGAGTTTGCCCGACTGATCAAAGAGCGGGCGGAAAAGTATCCCGGACGATGGATCACGGGCGGGGACTGGGACCACGACAACTGGCCGGGAGGGGATCTCCCGACGAAAGAGTTGATCGACGAGTTCACGCCCAACACGCCGGTTTTCGTCAACCGTTATGATGGCCATATGGCACTGGCCAACTCCTACACAATGAACCTAGCGGGAATAACAAAAGAGACCGCTGATCCTTCAGGAGGCACGATCGTAAGGGACGCGACGACCGGGGAGCCAACCGGCGTGTTGAAAGACGAAGCCATGAGTCTGGTGTACAGGCACATTCCGGACCCGAGTGAGGCAGAAATGCTCGAAGCAGCGCGGCTGGGCCTTGCCGAGGCCCGCAAGAACGGGATCACGAGCATCCAGGATGTTTCCTCTACGTCTGATGTCCGTGTGTATCAAATGCTCAAGGCGCGTGGAGAGCTCACAGCTCGATTCCATTGTCGATTGCCCATGGCTCAGTGGGAAGAGGTTGCGACGACGGGCATCATGGTGCCGTTCGGCGACGAGTGGATCCGCCTCGGCTCGCTGAAAGCATTTGCCGACGGCTCCCTTGGGTCCTCGACAGCGCTCTTCTTCGAACCGTATGTATCGGATCCGAGCACGCGCGGTCTCGCGATGGATGTCGTGACCGACGGACGGCTGGAGAAATGGGGGCTAGGTGCCGACAAGGCCGGCCTTCAGCTCTCGATCCACGCCATCGGTGATAGTGCGAACAGCCTGGTCCTCGATCTCTTTGAGAAGATCGTCAAGACGAATCCGAGCTGGGACCGGAGGTTTCGGATCGAGCATGCGCAGCATATCCACCCGAAGGACGTTCAGCGCTTCGCGAAGCTCGGCGTGATTGCGTCCGTTCAGCCCTACCACGCGATCGATGACGGGCGTTGGGCGGAAAACCGGATCGGCCATGAGCGCTGCAGGGCCACGTATCCGTTTCGATCATTCCTCGACAACGGTGTGAAGTTGTGCTTCGGGAGCGACTGGACCGTTGCGCCGTTGAGCGCGCTGCTCGGCATCTATGCAGCTGTTACGCGGCGCACGACCGACGGAAAGAATCCAGACGGCTGGTTCCCCGAGCAGAAGATCAGCGTCCAGGAAGCGATCGAGGCGCACACGATCAACAACGCTTACGCAGCCTTTGAGGAGAAAGAGAAAGGGTCGATCTCCGTCGGCAAGCTCGCGGACTTTGTGGTGCTGTCGGATGACCTCCTCGCGGTCAATCCGGTCAAGATCGCGAACATTCAGGTTGAGATGACCGTCGTCGGAGGCAAGGTCGTTTACAGACGTTGAACCTCACCGGCCCGTCCGCGATGCTCCATCTGGCAGAAAACGTTCCATGAATCTGGCTGATCTCGCGAAAAAGTTCCGCAAGGGGATTCTCCTCGCTCTTTCGTTGGTCATCATCGAGCACGTCGCCTGGATCGTCGAGCCGGCAGTCTTCGGTCAAGCCGTCGATGCGATCATCGGGCGGGTGACCAGGGACGGCCCAGCGGTTCGGACGCTGGATGTCTTTCCTCTCTTTCTCTGGGTTGTTGTGTTCGCGGTCAATTCAGGCGCAGGCGTCGTACGGCGCGTTGTCGACGAACGCATCTACCTGAGGATCTATAGTGGAATTGCCACTCAGATCGCGACGGAAGGGAAGCTGAAGTTATGGTGCATCAAAAACAACTGCCCCGGCGCAGATGTCGGAGCAATTCATCTCTTTTCTTCAATATCGACTTCCAGAGATCATCGATCAAGTCGTCTCGATCGGCGGCGCAGTGATCGCGCTTGCGACGTACGATTGGCAATTGTCCGTTGTCTGCCTCACGATCGTCCTACCACTTGTGCTGATTACTCGGGTCTACACGCGGAGGGTGAGCGCGCTGCAGAGGGATTACCATGATAACTATGAGGTCACGTTCGACGTCTTCGCAAGGCAAAATATTGGGGAGGTGAAGACATATTTCGAACGTGCGACGATGCTCAAACAGAGGATCGCAAACTGGGGGGCTCTCAATTTCGGAGTCATGAGGATGGCGCTCCTGATCATCTTCCTCGCCGTCCTCTACATCTCCATCGATCTGGACAAATTCAGCACGGGAGATATCTATGCGATCGTCGCGTAGATCTCGACGTTCATCACGACATCGGAATATATCCCCGAGTTGACGGAGAGCTGGACGTCTCTCAGAGACGTCTCGAGACGCGTGCGCGGAGCGACGATCTGAGTTGGCTCGGAATGAGAGCCCGGGTTCTGAATCAGTCCCGGGCTCAGCAACTGTCAAAGGTGTAGTACCACCAAGCGGAAGAGCAGCATTTCATTAAGGACCTTTGTGAAGGCGTGAATCCGCCCCCATCCGGCGGGGCGATGGTAAATGCGGCATGTCCTCCTACGGGGCGCGATCGGAAGAGAAGACCATTTGTTACGAACTCACGCGTGGAAGGTATGAGTTGGCGCAACGATAACTGTCTTTAGTACCAAGTGAACGAGGACCAAGAATCATGAGGCGAGTGACTGGAATCGGCGGGATTTTCTTCAAAGCTCAGGATCCCGAGAAGCTTCGGGGGTGGTATGACCAACACCTCGGGATCACTGCGGCGGATCAGGAATCGGCAGTCTTTGCGTGGCGGAATGCCAACCGTGAAAATAAGGTGGGTCACACTGTCTGGGCCCTCTTTCCGCCAGAGACCCGTTATTTCGATCCGGGCAAGTCTGCATTCATGATCAACTATCGCGTCGAGAACCTCGAATGGCTCCTGGAGCAGCTGCGTCGAGAAGGCGTGGAAGTGGACGAGAGGGTGGAGCAATACGAATACGGCAAGTTCGGCTGGGTTATGGATCCGGAAGGAAACCGGATCGAGCTTTGGGAGCCCCCGAAGAACTGGAAGATGCGGGAGGGGGAAAACCCTTGTGCGTAGGTTGACCGAAGAGCGACGAAAGAACCCAGTTCGCTCGATCAAAAAGAATCTCTATCTTCACGCAAGCAACCCTGTGAAAGCGTGGGCCCGCCAACAGTAGGAGAACCGACCGACAATCAGCACTCACACGGTTCGTCCCTTCAGTACATCAAGGGGGTCGGACCGAGGCGCTCGGGCGCGCTCCAACGCGCCGGAATTCAATCTGTACAGGACCTCCTCTCTTACTATCCGTTCGACTACCTGGATCGCAGCCGCATCGTCAGCATCCGGGATCTGCCGAAGTACGTCGATGCAGAGAAGCCCGTGACGATCATTGGAGAGGTATATCGACAGGAGCTTCGTCGCTCGCGTCGATCCAATCGCCTCGTCTTCCTCCTCACGATCAAGGACTCAACAGGCTTCCTACCCTGCGTCTGGTTCGAAGGTGTCCAGTGGTACAAGGATGCGTTCGAGAAGGGGGAACTGCTTGCCCTGTCAGCCTATCCTGATTTCGACAAGCTGGGACGCCTTCAATTCGCGCATCCGGAATTTGACCGGCTCAAGGGGGAGGAGGAGGACGAGCCGGATTGGGGGAAGCTGTTCAATACGGGCGCGATCATTCCGAAATACCGCTCCAGTGCGGAGCTAGCCAAAGTGGGCCTGGACAGCCGCGGCTTTCGCCGGATTATCCGGAGCGCCCTCAAAAGCCACGCCCACCAAGTGCAGGAGATTCTCTCTGATGAGATCCGATCTCGTGCCAAACTCGTGGAGAGCCGGTTTGCCATTGAGCAGATCCATTTTCCATCAAGTAGCGAGCAGCTGGCCGCAGCGCGCCGGCGGCTGAAGTTTGACGAGCTCTTCTATCTGCAGCTCCTGCTGGCATATCGCAAGCGTCGCGTGGGAGAAGAGGTCAAAGGGATCACATACACCATCGAGAGCAAGCTGGCCCGCAAGCTGGCTGAATCGCTCCCCTTCCAGCTTACCCGGGCGCAGCGGCGTGTCATCAACGAGATCGCTGAGGACATGCGATCGTCCAAGCCGATGAACCGGTTGCTGCAGGGGGATGTCGGGAGCGGCAAGACGATCGTCGCGCTACTCGCGATGCTGGTGGCGGTCGACAACGGGTATCAGGTCGCCTTCATGGCTCCGACAGAGGTCCTGGCCGAGCAGCATTATCGTACGCTGCAAGGCTATCTGAGCAATCTCTCTGTAAATGTTCGCCTGCTGATCGGGGGGCAGCGGAAGCGGCTGCGCGAGGAATTTCTGGAAGACATCAGAAGCGGTCGCGCGACTATTGTGGTCGGGACCCATGCGTTGATTGAAGAGAGTGTCGAATTCGCCCGGCTGGGATTCGTCGTAGTCGATGAGCAACACCGGTTCGGCGTGCTCCAGCGCGCGACGATCAGGGAGAAGGGACATAACCCCGATGTCCTCGTGATGACGGCGACGCCGATCCCTCGCACGCTGGCACTCACGCTCTACGGGGACCTTGATGTCTCCGTGATTGACGAGATGCCCGCGAACCGGATGCCCATCAGAACGGCAATTCGCCTCGAGGACCAGAAGGAAAAGGTGTTTCAGTTTGTCAGGGAGGAGGTCGCAAGGGGGAGGCAAGCGTACATCGTTTTTCCGCTCATTGAAGAATCGGAGAAGATCGATCTCAAGGCTGCGACGGCAGAGTTCGAACGTTTGCGGACTGCAGTCTTTCCCGAGCTCAGGCTCGGGTTGCTGCACGGCAGGATGAAGTCGGAGGAGAAAGAGGCGGTGATGCTGAGCTTCCAGGCGGGGCAGATCCAGATCCTCGTCTCCACGACGGTTATTGAGGTCGGCATCGACGTTGCTAATGCCACGATCATGATCATTGAGAACGCCGAGCGGTTTGGGCTGTCGCAGCTACACCAGCTCCGCGGGCGGGTGGGACGAGGAGCCGACCAGTCGTACTGCATCCTGATTGCTGATTACGCGTGGTTCGAATCCCGCCGGCGCGGCCTGGATGCGGGCGAGCTGAAGAGGGAGAAACAGCATGCAAGGACCCGGCTGGAGACCATGGCGGAAACGACGGACGGGTTCAGGATCGCAAAGGTCGATCTGTCGCTTCGCGGCCCCGGGGAGTTCTTCGGGATACGGCAGAGCGGATTTCCTGAATTCAAGATCGCGGACCTGATCGAGGACGGAGAGCTCGTCGTGCTCGCGCGCCGGGAAGCGTTTGACCTTGTCGATCGGGATCCTCAGCTGCGCGCGGCCTCGCATGCCTCAATTCGGTACCATTTCGAGCAGCATTTCAAGAACATCCTTCCCCTCGGACGCGTCGGCTGATGCTTCCGCGTCCTGGAGATTCCTCCTTCGCGTTCTTGCTGACGAGCGACGATCTTCCTGAGAAGATTTCCATCGGTGATCTTCGCGGATCCTTCCTCTTCATCTCGCATCCATGGACTGCTCACTCACTCGTCACCTCCTTCCCCGCGATTGTGTCAAGTCATGGCGCGCGCTCCATCGTCAAAAAACGCCCCAAAGACTTGACAACAAGTTATAAATGATTATATTTGTAGCAACGTGACACGTTCATTGATAGGTCGTTCTCTCAACAATTGAAAGGTTGAAGAACCTGCTTGATACCGCGATTGCATGTCGCGCTCGTCTATAACATGAAGAACGGGAGCGCGGACGAGGTTTCGAATCCGGAGCAGAGGGACGCAGATGGAGAGAGTAGCACAGCGGTTCTCTCACGAACGAAACTTCAAGAGACGAGACCCGACACATACGCAGAATGGGACACTGAAGATACTGTTCTTGCCGTCAAGGCGGCTCTCGAAGAGCGACACATCGTGACGATGATCGAAGCGGATGATGAAGCTCCTCAGAGACTTCTCCAGGTTCAGCCCGACATCGTCTTCAACATCGCGGAAGGATTGAGAGGGCCATCGCGCGAAGCGCAAATTCCCGCCGTTCTCGAAATGTTCGGGATCCCGTACACGGGGTCCGATCCTGTCACGCTTGCCCTCTGCCTCGATAAATCGCGCGCGAAGGAAATTCTCTCCTTCCACGGCATTCCGACTCCGGCTTTTCAAGTTATCTCCACACTCGATGATCTCCTTTCACTCTCCGTACCATTTCCATGTATCGTCAAGCCTCTGCACGAAGGGTCGAGTAAAGGGATTCTGAACTCATCAGTTGTCGACACCCGAAACCAACTTGAAGATCAGGTCAAGCGGGTGCTGACGGACTATGATGAACCGGCGCTCGTAGAGAGATTCTTGCACGGAAGGGAATTCACCGTCGCTCTGCTTGGAAACGGCTCGTCTGCGAAAGTATTCCCAATTATAGAAATACGGCTGGACAAGTTGCCGGAGGGAGTAAAGCCGCTTTATTCCTATGAGGCAAAATGGATGTGGGACCAGATCGACCATCCAATTGAAATGTATGACTGTCCAGCGGCAATCGGCTCTGCTCTAGAAAATCAGATCAAAGGAGCATGTCTAAGAGCTTTTGAGATCTTGCGTTGCCGCGACTGGTGTCGCATGGATCTGCGGCTGGATGAACACGAAACCCCCCATATTATCGAGCTCAATCCGTTGCCCGGAATCCTGCCTGATCCTGATGACCATTCCAGTTTCCCCATGGCGGCGCGCGCGGCAGGATTGTCTTACGGTGCAATGCTTCATGCCGTGCTAGATGCAGCGATCCTTCGATACGGGCTCGCCTAGTCCAAACCCATGAACCTCATGATCGCTTCTTCTGAAACCTGAGACGGGAGGAGTATGGCCAAGAAAATACACGTCGCCGTGGTCTTCAACGAGCCGACACTGGAAACTTGTTCGGGCAGGAAGTTCATTTCGGAGAGCGGCAAAATCGAGGCGGCTGCGACGCGTGCACAAGTGCTGGAGGGAGCGAATCCCGCGGCGGTTGACCTCTCGGAGGTCGGTGTACTCGAAGAGCGTGAGCACGTGCAAGAGGCTCTGCAGAAGAACGGGTACAGGACGTCGCTCTTCAATGTAAACAGCGATATCAAGAGGCTTATTCAGTTCATTGAGGAGAAGCAGCCCGATCTCATCTTCAATTTGTGTGAATCGGTTGGGGACGAATCTACGCACGAGATGTTCGTCGCGGGGCTCTACGAGTTGATGGGCATTCCGTATACGGGCGCGAGCGCCTTTACGCTTGGTATCTGCCAGAACAAAGTACGTACGAAGCAGATCCTCAGCTACCATAAGATTCGCATTCCCCGGTTTGCTGTCTACAAAAACATCAATGAAGTGAATGAGGAGGACTTTGAACTCCGGTTCCCTGTGATCGTGAAGCCGTCATTGGAGGATGCGAGTATCGGCATCGACAATGGTGCACTTGTTGACAACCTGCCGTCCTTGCGGAAGCGCGTGCGACTGGTGTTCCAGGACCACGATCAGCCAGCGCTCGTGGAGGAATTCATCGAGGGCCGTGAGCTCAACATCGCCATCCTGGGGAACAGGCGTCCGATCATCCTCCCCATCTCCGAGATCGATTTCTCCGGTCTTCCTCCCTCGTATCCCAGGATCGTCACCTATAGTGCAAAATGGATCGAGGGGAGTGACGAGTACAAGGGAACCGTTGGGGTCTGTCCTGCACCGGTATGTGCAGAGACCGAGCGGCAAGCGAAAGAGATCGCGTTGAAGGTGTACCGTGCCATGGGATGTCGCGACTATGCACGGGTGGATATGCGACTCGACAAGAACAACAACCTGTATGTCATCGAGGTGAATCCCAACCCTGATATCAGTGATGATGCGGGCTTCGCAAGTTCGGCCAGGGCTTACGGCTTCACGTTTGAAGGGATCATCAGCAAGATTGTCGAATATGCTCTGGAAAGGACGCCGTAGTCGAGGTCATGGCCATTCGTCCGTTTCAGAAAGAGGACATTCAGCCGCTGCTCGAGATCTTGCGCGCGACGGATATGTTCAGGGAAGAGGAGATAGGCGTCGCCCTTGAACTGATGAAGATCGTTGTCGAGGAGAAGGATCAGAAGGACTATGCGAGCTGCACGTTTGTCGATGACTCGAACACCGTGCGCGGGTACTACTGTGTTGGACCGACGCCGATGACGGCAAGCACGTATGACTTGTACTGGATCGCGGTCGATCCGAGAGTTCACGCTCAGGGAGTCGGCAAACGATTGCTTCGCCACTGCGAGGAGTACGTGAGGAGCAAGGGGGGAACGCTGATCATCGCCGAGACTTCGTCGCAACCGAAGTACGAGAACACGCGCTCGTTCTACCGACGTAATCACTACACCGAGGCGTCGCGGATCAAGAACTACTATTCGCAGGGCGATGACCTTGTCGTGTACACGAAGAACTTGTAAGGAGAATCGAAGACCTGTATGGAACTCTGGCAAGAGATGCTGCGGCAGAGCGTCGATAGTGCCAAAGACCTGGTCGAACGGTTTGGGTTTGATCGCGAGTTGGCTGAAAAGCTCAACAAGCTTTTTCACATCCGGATCAACCCGTACTATCTCAGCCTGATTCGATATGCGGGCGATCCCATCTGGTTGCAGTGCATTCCTGACGCGGTCGAGCTTGAGGATCACGACGCTCCGGAAGATCCGCTGAATGAAGATGCCGACAGCCCTGTGCCGAGCATTACGCACCGGTATCCGGACCGCGTCCTGTTTCTCGTCACAAGCCAATGTTCGATGTACTGCCGGTTCTGCACACGGAAGCGAAAGGTGAGCGATTCGAGCAAGATCAACTCAAAATGGATTCAGGACGGGGTCGACTATATCGCCGCGCATCCTGAGATCCGTGACGTCGTCCTCTCGGGCGGTGACCCGCTGATGGTGACTGATTATGTGCTGGAGCGCGTCCTCTCCAGCTTGCGCGCGATCCCCCACGTCGAAGTCATCCGCCTCGGCACGAAGATGCCGTGCGTGCTCCCCCAGCGCATTACGGCCAAGTTGTGTAGAATGATCAAGAAGTACCATCCGATCTATGTGAATACCCATTTCAATCATCCGTGGGAGTGCACGCCCGAAGCCGAGAAAGCGTGCGCGATGCTTGCCGATGCCGGATGCCCGGTGGGCAATCAGGCAGTGCTCATGAAGGGCGTCAATGATGACGTTGACGTGATGTTGGAGTTGCACCGCAAGCTGCTCAAGATGCGCGTCCGTCCTTACTATATCTATCAGGCCGATCTCACCAAGGGCACGAACCACTTTCGCACGCCCGTCCGGAAGGGCCTGGAGATCATGGACAAGCTGCGGGGCCACACGTCGGGCCTGGCAGTCCCGTACTATGTGATCGATGCGCCCGGAGGCGGCGGGAAGATACCGCTCCTTCCCCAGTACGTCCTCGGAAGGAACGGCAGGGACATCATCCTTCGAAACTACAAGTACGAGATCTACACCTATCCCGACGTTGAGGAAGAGCAGCCCGAGCCGCAACAAGTCATCGAAACGAAATACCGCCGGCGGCGCTTCACGGAGAAAAAGGTTCTTGTGAATAAGCAACCTGCAAGGGAGTTGGAGCCCGTCGGAAAATAGGATCCCTGTGGCTCACGAAGAAGAAAGCCCGCGAATTCCATTTGCGGGCTTTCTTCTTCACATAGTGTCCGAAGGTCTGCTTCAGAACCGGCGGGAGAGCGGATAGGGAGAAACCAACACGAGGAGACCGAACAATGGCGAATCAAATGCAAGAGAGAATTCATTTGATCCGGGAGGCGCTTCGAGAGGAACGGCTCGAGGGGTGGCTGTTGTACAACTTCCGGGGCTCGAATGTCTTCGCAACACGCATCCTCGACTTACCGCCGCACATCATCCAGACGCGGCGGTACTTCTATTTCATTCCAGCGCACGGATCCCCGAAGAAGCTCGTGCACACGATCGAGCAGTACAACCTTGATACGCTGCCCGGCGAAAAGGTCCTCTATCTCAGCTGGCAGTCGCTCGAGGTCGGTTTAAAGTCGATCCTTGCCGGCGCCAGGCAGGTTGCGATGGAGTATTCGCCACGCAATGCCATTCCCTACGTCTCCAACGTGGATGCCGGAACGCTGGAGCTTGTTCGCGGTGCTGGGGTCGAAGTGGTGTCATCTGCGAACCTCGTGCAACGGTTCGAAGCGTGCTGGGATGACGAGCAGGCGAAGGACAACGCGGAGACGGCAAGACACCTTCGCGAAATTGTGGATGTGACGTTCGGGTTCATCAAACAACGAATCGTCTCGAAGACCAAGACCACGGAGTACGACGTCCAGCAATTTATGCTCTCCGAGTTCAAGAGGCGGGGCCTCAAGACTGAGGAAGCTCCGAACTGCTCCGTGAATGCGAACAGTGCGAACCCGCACTACGAACCGACCATGGAGCTCAACAGCCCTTTGAACAGGGGGGACTTCGTCCTGATCGATCTCTGGGCGAAGAAAGACAAGCCGCGCTCCGTCTATGCGGACATCACGTGGACAGGATACATGGGGGAGACTGTCCCGGCGGAGTACGCGAAGGTCTTCGAGGTGGTGAAAGGGGGGCGCGATGCTGCGCTGAAGTTCGTCCAGCAATCGTACACCTCGGGCAGCGAGATCTACGGCTATCAGGTGGATGATGCCGCGCGTCGCTTCATCGAAGAGCACGGATACGGCGAGTTCTTCGTTCACCGGACCGGTCATTCTATCGGCGAAGAGATCCACGGAAACGGCGCAAACATGGACAACCTGGAGACGCGCGACGAACGAAGAGTCATTCCACGGACGTCGTTCTCGATCGAGCCGGGAATCTACCTCCCGGGCCGGTTCGGGATCCGAAGCGAGATCGACGTCTATATTACAAAATCCCGGGCGGTCATCGTCACGGGCCTGCCGATGCAGGATGCCGTCATTCCAATTCTTAAGTAATGGGAGGAAGTCATAACTCTCTTGAGAGAATTCAAAACGTCCGCCACGCGTGGCAATGTGGTCGATTTGGCCGCGGGTATCATAATGGGGGCTGCAGTTGGCGAGATCGTCTCATCGCTGGTAAACGACGCGATCTTGCCGCCGATCGGCGTGCTCATCGGCGGCGTCGATTTCAGCAACCTGATCATCACCGTCAGATCGGCATCGGAAGGTGCCAAGTCGGTGACGCTCAACTATGGAGTTTTCATCAACACGATCATTGATTTCATCATCGTAGCGCTTTCGGTCTTCCTGCTCATACGCGCGCTGAACGCACTGAAGCGAAAGGAGGAAACCGCGCCGGCTGAACTGTCGCAGCGAGAGTGTCCCCAGTGCCTGATGATGATTCAGATCGGTGCCAAGCGCTGCGGTCACTGCACAGCAAGACTCGTGAAGAACAATCGCTTCGAAGGTTCGATTACTGGGAGGAATGAGATGAGAACTTTCTTGAGACGGATCTTGATGTTTTGCTCGATACCGTCATTGGCCTTATCGCAAGCGAAGCCGGATTCCCTGGGTCCGTGGAACACAGACTAGTCGGAACCATGACCTGTACGCAGGTCTCCTATTCAAACTGGGCGCAGGGTGGGCAGAACGCTCTTGCGTACACCGCCGCGCTCGATGGGAGAACGGAACACTGCGCCGAGAAGACCAGTTGGGCGACCACGTACAAGTTCGCCTATCGCCAGACGAGCCTTGGGGATCAAGGCCTCAGAAGAACGGACGACAAAATTGATCTCCAATCCATCTTCACGTACAACTGCGGCACGTCTATCAATCCCTACGTCTCTGCAACGCTCAAGACTCCGTTCGCCGAGGGCCTCAACCACGATAACGAGGGTCATGGAACCGTTGTCTCCGCGTTTTTCGATCCCGCGTTCCTGACGCAGGCCGCCGGCCTCGGATACCAGCCGCTGGAGGTGGTAAAGACGCGGATTGGGGCGGCGCAGCGCGAGATCATCACCTCAAGGTTCAGAGGCTACAGCGACGACCCGGCAACAACAAAGATTGAAGATGTCAAGGTTGAAGGAGGTGTGGAGTGGGTGACAGAAGTCGCTTGGAACATCGACGATAACGCGCTGCTCACCTCCAAATCGGAGCTGTTCTCGCCGATCAAGAAGATCGACCACGTGGTGATCCGGGGTGACAACACCCTTGCGGTGAAGGTGGGAAAGTACCTTACCGTGAACCTCAACGTCCAGTTGATCAACGAACAACCGGTCACACCGAGGACGCAGGTGAAGCAGTCACTCGCGGTCGGATTGAGCGACGCTCTCTTGTGACCGGCTTCTCTGGGCCGCGCAGAACTCTGAGGGATCGGGGCCGGTGGACCCTATTTTTGAACTCGCAGTAGGTTCGCGATCCCGAGGGCGAGGAAGATCAGGTTGGAAATCCAGGAGGTCAGCAGGGGACTCAGGTCACCGTTGTAGCCGAAGACCTGGCTGATTTTCATGAACGCGAGGTAGATGAACGTCACAGCGGTACAGATGCCGAATTCCAGGGCGATGCCGCTTCGTCGTTTGATGGAAGCGAACGGCACGCCGAAGAGGACGACGATCACGCTCGCAAACGGGAACGCAATCTTGCTGTTGAGATCAACCATCCAGCGCGCGACATCCTGGCCTGCCTCCCGCTGGTTGTCGATGAACTGCTTCAATTCGGGGTAGTCCATCTCGTCCGGCTTCCGTTGTTTCTTCTCGATGTCGGAGGGCGTGACGTTGAGCCTGCCGACGGGCAGCAGATCGAACCACGTGAGCTTCTGCTGCTGGCCGAAGAACTCTCGTTCGGCCCCCTTCACCAGGACCCAACCTCCGCCGGCCGGATGCTGTCCCACCAGCGGGCGCGAGACCCACTCCATTTGCATGGCGTCATACCGCCGCTGCAGCACCGTAAGGTTCGTGTCGGCGAAATCCTGGATGCTGACGCGGTTCGCAAGCTTCCCCTGGCTGTCATAGTAGTTCATCGAGATGAGGCGTGTTCGTCCATCCTGAAACAGAATGTTGTAACGCGTAGACGCGCCCTGTGACCGGTTGAGGTGCGTTCTCTCAATCGCATACTTTCGTTGGTTGGCGTACGGCACAATCCATCCACTGAAGTAGACAGAAAAGCAGCTCACCAGTGCCGCCACCACCAGGAAGGGGACGAGCGTACGGTACAGGCTTACGCCGCTCGATTTCATCGCCGCCAACTCATTCTGGTTCGACAATCTCCCGACGACGAACAGGGAGGCCAGAAGCATCGCGACGGGAGTCATCAACTTGATAATGTCCGGCGAGAACGCCCCGTAATACTCAATGATCGTGCCGAGGGGAGCATTGGCGTCGATGAAGTCGTCGAGCTTGTCCATCATATCGATGGCGATGAAGATGAGGATGAACGTGAGCAGCCCGAAGAAGAACGCGAGGAGAAACTGCCGGACGATATAGCGGTCGAGGATCGTCATGCCGGCTCTTGTTGCGATCGCCATTGTTTCGGGATGAACTTCAAAATGGTCTCCCAATGGATCGTCAGGCTCTCTCGGGCGGCCTTGTACGTAAGGTACAGTCCCATGAGGCCGATGATGATGTTGGCAGACCACATGCCGAACCATGGTTGGATGAACCCGCGGTCGGCAAGCTTCTCGCCAGCGATCAAACATGCCCAGTACAAGAGAAAGAAGCCGAGGCTCAAGCTCGCCGCGACTCCAAAGGTTCCCTTCCGCGCCATGATGCCGAGGGGTACTCCAACCAGCACGAATACGATGCACGCGAAGGGGATGGAGTACTTCTTGTGAATCTCGACGGTATACTCGTGAATCTGACGGGCATAGTACTCGATGCGAGTGTATTCACCTTCCACCATGTTCCTCAGAGCGCTCATATGCGTGACCGCAGCATATGTCGGATCAGACCCCGGTGGGGGCTTCACCCGCGGCTGCGCCGATATCGCGAGAAGCCCGCTCAGGTCCCTGTCGACCATGCGCTTGATGTGCGCGCGTGATTCCTCCTGAAGAGCCCGAAGGCTGTCCACAACGGTGATCATCGCCTGGGCGCTGAGTTCGCGGTCGCCGCGAGAAAATGCACTCTCCTGAGACCGCTGGAACTCAAACCCCTCGGCATTCATCACGATCCGGTGCTTCTGGAAGCGGATGCGCCGGTACCGGCTGAGATCGGCGTTGCTGATCTCGTGAACCTCGCCGTCGTACAGGTCCATGATCAACTTCTGGTAATCCGGGGAGAAGGAGACGGTACCACGCTCGGCAGTCAGTGTGGTCGTCAGAGCACTATGTGTGTAGTCAAAGATCGTGACCCCTTCAAGATCATTCGAATGCTCGTACGTTTTGCGCACCAGGATGCCGTAGCCCTGGATCTCCTGTGAGAAGAGTCCGGGAACCAGCGAGAACGTCGGCTTCTTCCTATAGATGTCTGTCATCAAGATTCTCGCTCGATGGTTGGCATCCGGCAGAACCTTGTTGTTGAACTGAATAAGCAGGTAGAAGAGGATGACGGATGCTACGAAAACGGGCGCCATCATGCTATAGAGGCTGACGCCATTGGCGCGCATCGCCGTGATCTCGTTGCCGGACGAAAGATTGCCGAACGCCATCAGCGTCGCCACGAGAACAGCCATCGGAACGGCAAGCACCACCATCCAGGCGAGGTTCATGATGATGAACTCCGCTATCACCGTGGTGCTCAGACCCTTGCCCGCCAGTTGATCCATCTTCTGCATAACGTATTGGAGCAGAAAGATACACACCAACACCAACGCCGAGAACAAGAACGGTATGACGTGTCGGTTCAGGATATGTCGCCACAGGATGAACATGCCATCGAAAATATACTCAGAATGTGCGCTGTTTACAAGCGGCGATCGCGATGGCTCCAGACCGGCAGTCGCTAGGGGGGAGGGGCTGACACTTCGTTGATTCGAGTCTCGCCGTTGCGTATCTTGATGTCTGCGGTGGTGAAGCAGAGCCCATTGAAACGCTCCGCCTCCTCTCATGTCCGATGACGCGATAGCAAACCTGCGGAAAGAGTATCTTCTTCGAACGCTGGATGAATCAAGCGTCCATCCCGATCCGTTCGTCCAATTCGATCGCTGGTTCGGCGAGGCGATGACGATCCGGTCACGCGAGCCGAATGCGATGATACTTGCAACCGCCACCAGCGAAGGCAAGCCCTCTGTCCGCGTTGTGCTGATGAAGGGATTCGACGAACGAGGGTTCCTTTTCTACACAAACTACGAAAGTCGAAAAGCCGCCGAGCTACGACAAAATCCAAGCGCAGCGCTGCTCTTCTTTTGGGGTGAGCTCGAGCGAGAGGTTCGCATCGAGGGTCTGGTGGAAAGCGCGTCCCGCGAGGAATCTGAGGAGTATTTTCGGAGCAGGCCCCCGGAAAGTCAGCTTGGGGCGTGGGCATCACGTCAGAGCGAGGTCATCGCAGACCGCACGGTGCTCGAGCGGAAGGTCGCAGAGCTCAAGGCTCGCTATGGAGATGGCCCCATCCCTCTTCCACCGTTCTGGGGAGGTTTTCGTCTTCGTCCTCACATGTTTGAATTCTGGCAGGGAAGGCCGAACCGGCTGCACGATCGGATACGATACATCCACGACGCGAACACCTGGATCATCGAACGGCTCTCTCCCTAATCAGCGGCACTTCACGGTCGACGTGTCGAAGGAAGAGCGGATCAAGGTGGCGTACCCGCTGACGATCTCAACTCGAGGGACTGCACGATGGAAGTCTTAGGAATCGCCCGTATTGTCCTCCTGATGCTGGCGATGATCGCGTTCTTCTATCTCGCCAGGCGTTTGAAAGGAATCATGATGCCGGCTCTGGTGCTCATCGGCACGGGGTTTGGCTTGATCATGGTCGATCTGATCCTTGGCTCGTTCTTCGGGAGCGGCTACCTGTTTGACAGCCTGGGCGGTCATGTACCTTCTGTTTTCGGAGGAGTGATCGGATACATCGGGCAGATTGTCGGCCTGATTCTCCTGTTGTTCGGCTTTTATCGTGTGAACCGCGTCGTCATTGATCTGACAGACCGCCAGCAGTTTGAATATGAACGAAGGCTCATTACGGAGGCTCTTGCTGCGAGCGAGAGCCGGTATCGGCGGTTTTTCCAGGAGGATTTGTCGGGCAACTTTATCTCCACGCCAGAAGGGAAAATCCTCGCGTGTAATCCCTCGTTTGCCAGAATTTTTGGGTATGACTCTCCGGAGGAGATCATGAGCGTCGATGCGAACGCGCTGTACGAGAGTCCCAAGGCACGCTCGGAGTATTTGCAGTCGCTCCGCCACAAGCGCAAGTTGCTGAATTATCGCGAGAAGATGAAGAAGCGGGACGGGAGCGACATTCATCTGACGGTGAACATCAGCGGGGAATTCAATGAAGAGGATGAGCTCGTTCAGATTCAAGGATATGTGATTGATGAGACCGAACGCGTGAAGGCCCAGCAGTCCCTGCGGGAAAGCGTCGAGCAATTCCGCACAGTCTTCGAGGAGGGTCCGGTCGGGATGATGCTGGTCAACCTCGATATGGAGATCATCCGGGCGACCAACGCGTTCTGCAAGATGCTTGGGTACTCTGAAGAAGAGATCAAGCAGCTCTCGATTCAAGGCTTCACGCATCCGGAGGATCTGCCGAACGATCTCCTGAGCCTCCAGCGATTGTTCAAAGGAGAGATCCCGAGCTACCAAATGGAGAAACGGTACATCGGGAAAACGGGCGAGGTCATCTGGGGTCTGCTGACGGCTTCGCTTGTGCGTGAGGGAGACGGTCCTCCGCTCTATGGAATCGGAATTGTCGAGGACATCACGGCTCGGAAGAAGGGAGAAGCAGACCTCGAGCGGTCGCTCTCGCTCCTTCGGGCAACTCTTGACTCCACGGCCGATGGCATCCTTGTGGTCGATCGCCAGGGGCGTATCGTCAGCTACAACAGAAGGTTCCGCGAAATGTGGCACATTCCGGACTCCGTTCTTGCGACAGGAGAGGACCAGCGCGCGTTGCAGCTCGTTCTCGACCAATTGGAGGATCCAGTAGGATTTCTGAAGAAAGTGCAGGAGCTCTATGGTCAGCTTGAAGCAGAGAGCCATGATTCGATCCGTTTCGAGGACGGACGCGTCTTCGAACGGTACTCGAAGCCTCAAATGATCGGTGGGAAGACCGTCGGGCGGGTCTGGAGCTTTCGAGACGTAACAGACCGGGAGCTCGCTGACGCGCGCCTCAGGCTGTCTGAAGAGAAGTACCGTACGCTCTTTGAAGAATCCAAGGACGTTCTTTTCATCAGCACGCCGGAAGGCAAGTTCCTGGATATCAACCAGGCCGGCGTTGATCTGTTTGGCTTCTCGAGCAAAGAGGAGCTTCTCAAAGTGGACATTGCGCGGGACTTGTACGTCAATCCACTCGATAGACAGAAAACGACTCGACTCCTTCTCAGCCAGGGCTACCTGAAGGATCAGGAGAGCCTGGTAAAACGGGCGGATGGCAAGAGGCTCGTACTTCTCGAGACAACGACGGCCGTTCGTGATGGAGAAGGTAAGCTTGTCGCGTTTCGAGGTATCCTCAGGGATGTCACCGATCAGCGGCGGTTGGAGGAGCATCTCCGTCAGGTTCAGAAGATAGAGAGCGTTGGAACGCTCGCCGGAGGTGTCGCGCATGACTTCAACAATATTCTGGGAATCATCCAGGGTTATCTCGCCAACCTCGAAGCGCCACCCTTTGATCGGGACAAGCTCAGTCACACACTCGATGCGATCAAGAGAACCGTTGCCCGCGGCACGGGTCTCGTCGGCCAACTCCTCACGTTCGCGCGGCGGACAAGCGGTGATCTCGAGATCATCAACGTCAACGAGACCATCTCGGACCTTTGCCGGCTTCTCGCAGACACAGTTCCGAACTGCATTCATTTTGACCTGCGCATGGACGAAAATGTCCCCCGCGTTCTGGCAGATTCGAGTCAACTGCAGCAGGTTCTCCTGAATCTGTGTTTGAACGCTCGCGACGCAATTCTCGAAGGCTTCGACGCCAAGCGCAGCGAAGGCATCCTAGCGATTGAGACAGGAGTCGTCTCGGGCAACGAGCTAAGGGGGCGATTTCCAGGAGCAAACCAGAATCGGTATGTGACAATCTCGGTCACCGACACGGGGGTTGGAATGAATGATGCGATCAAAAGTCGCATCTTCGAACCGTTCTTCACGACAAAAGGACCGGACAAAGGAACCGGGCTCGGGCTCGCCGTCGTCTATGGAGCTGTGAACAGCCACCAGGGCTTCATTGATGTCGAGAGCGCACTCGGTGCCGGAACGACGATGCGAGTCTTTCTGCCGGAGGCCCTCATCTCGCCTGAAACTCCGGCGACACCGCCCGCAGAGGAGAAGAGCCCACTGGGATTCGGCGAAACGATTCTGTTGGTCGAGGATGAGGAAACCCTGCTCACCTTGCTTCAATCGCTGCTCGAAGAAAATGGATATCGCGTCCTGGTCGCGAAAGACGGGCAAGAAGCTGTGGATGTTTTCAAGCGTCATCGGCTCGAGATTAGCGTCGTGCTCTCTGACATGGGTTTGCCGAAGCTCGGTGGTTGGGAAGTCCTCCAGAAAATGAAGGAGCTCGATCCGACTGTCAGATGCATTCTCGCAAGCGGTTATCTCGATCCGGATCTTAGACTTGAGATGATCAAAGATGGTGCCGTGGATTTCGTGCAAAAGCCGTATATTCCTCACCTCATCCTGACTCGTATTCGCAACGCGATCGACGGGCTCGGATCCGATGGCCATTCTCACTAATGGTTCCCCTGAGCTGGGAATTACTCGCAATGAACCGCTTGGTTCACGAATGGAGGCTTGAAATTCATTTTGCTTTTCCTTAAGTTTTATTCTGGATAACCAGCAACCGGCATCACTCACTCTCGAAGGAGAAATATCGAGGAATTCGCTACTGCACCAGAAGGTCGGTCTTTCTGGAACATTCTTTTCTCGTGTCGGATATAGCATTCGTACAGACAGATAGGATTGCGTGAAAAGAGGTAGCGAATCACGGAGCTCCAGAGTCAGGAGTTGGACCTCCCCATCCAGCTGGGGACCGACCGACCTGTCGGTTACACTCTTTGTTTGTTTTTCCTTCCTAGGCTTGACGTTCCCATCGGAAGAACCCTCGCTCGGGAGAGCAGCGCCCGCCGCGGACGCATCAGCGCGTTTAACGCCAGCCTGGCCGAACGATGAAGATCTGAAATCAGAGCCGTTGGGCTTCGCGTCCGGGGCTGTCTTCCAGCAGGATACCACCCGACGGCGCGGGGGCGGCGGACTCTCCCGACGCGCGCGGGCTTTGCTCAAGAAGCGTGCTTCGGTAGATACCACGGAGGTAACCCTTACTCCCGAGCAGGTCCTGGAAATGATCCGTTCCATGCCACGCGACTCTTCAGCGCGACTGGAGCAGTTTCAGAATGTGCGTCCGGACATGCCGATGGTTGATCTGATGCAGCCCAAGATGCCCGCTCTGTACCTTCCGGACCCGCCGCAGGTAAGGACTCAGGTGGTGATGGATTCCTCCCGGCATGTCTATCACGTCCGCCGAACCATCGGGGGCTACGACACTCGCGTTCCGCTCGACCTGAGCTTGAAGGAGTACCTGGCAGTTCGAATGAAGCAGACGATACGCAAGAACTGGGAGGATCTCGCGCAGGCGTATAAGCTCGCGTCGGAAAAGAATAAAGGGCTCGGCGAGCTCTTCGGACAGGTGACCAGCATCGAGATCCCCATCCCGAAGAATCCCCTCTTTAGCATCTTCGGTCCAAACATCATCAGGCTAACCATCAACGGGGCCGTCGACATCCACGGGGCTTTCCGCAACACAAAGTCGGATCTGTTCGTCAACAACCCCCTAGCCCAGAGCCGGAGCGAGCCCGACTTCAGCCAGGAGGTGCAGGTCAACGTGAAGGGGGTGATCGGTGACAAGCTCAACATCGACGCGGACTGGAACACGCAGCGCCAGTTTGAGTATGAGAACCAACTGAAGGTCCGCTACACCGGGTATGCGGATGACATCGTTCAGAGCGTGGAAGCGGGCAACGTCTCCTTGGCGACGAATTCGTCCTTCATCTCGAGCAGCGCGGCCCTCTTTGGGATCAAAGCTGGACTGCAATTCGGTCCGTTGAAATTGACCACCGTGGCATCGCAGAAGAAAGGCCAGATCCGAGAACTGAGTGTCTCAGGCGGCGGGCGGCCCACGCCGTTTCAAATACGCGCGACTGACTACTCCCGCGATCACTACTTCGTCGATACGTCGTATATTGCGTGGTTCGACTCCAGCTATCTCAATATCCCGCCGAAGGTCGACCCGAACAAGCAGATCCGAGACATCGAGGTATGGGTCACCCGAATCGGCATTGAAGATCCGAACGAACGGGATGTTGTGGCGTTCATGGATGTCAACAAGGTGCAGCAGACGCAGGGCGATCCCGTCGCCCGGGCCCAGGGGTACGACGCGGTCCCCGGTGAGGTCCAGGTCGGGCGCTTCATCCGGCTCGATCCCAACACGGACTATACCTTCCACGAGTATGCAGGGTATATCACGCTGAACCGCTCCCTTCAGCCGCAGCAGGCGATCGCTGTCGCGTACACCGTTCCCAACCCCGCCGATCCCCGCAAGAGCGTCGACATTGGCAACTTCGGCTCGCGTGACACGTCGCGCTTGACGCTGGTGATGAAGCTGGTGCGGCCTGGGGACCTGGGTCCGCAATTCAAGACGGCATGGCGCTTGATGTTGAAGAACATGTATCCGCTGGGAGTCCGCGGAATCAAGAAGGAGGGATTTGAACTGAAAGTGTTGTATGAGATCCCGGGAAGAGAGCCGCAGGACAACCTCTTGGGTACATTCAACCTGCTGGAGATGCTCGGCCTTGATCGTTACGGCGAAAGTCCCGGTTCACCTCCGGATGGGAAGTTCGACTATGCTCCTACGCTGACGATCGATGAGTCAAGGGGAGAACTGATCTTCCCGCGCACGGAACCGTTCCGCGAGGGGATTCGACGCTACTTTCTTTCGAAGGGAAAGACCATCGCCGAAGCGGATTCATTCATTTTCAGCGAGGTGTATGACACGACCTTCAACGGTGCGTCGAACAGCCAGCGCAACACGTTCCTCATCACCGGTACCAGTACGGGATCGATGGCGGCGAGCTATAACATCGGTTTCAATGTGGTCGAAGGCAGCGTCAAGGTGCTTGTGAACGGAACTCCGGCCCCGCCCAGCGCCTATACTGTGGATTATATCTCAGGTCAGGTCAATATCCGGGATCAAAGCCTGCTGGTCCCTGGCCAGAATCTCCAGATCCAGTATGAGGCGAACGACCTGTTCCAGCTGGCGTCCAAATCGCTCCTGGGCGCTCGGGGTGAATTGACGCTGGGGAAAGCCTCGGCCCTCGGCTTCACGATCATGAATTTGAACCAGCAGTCGTTGAGCGACAAGGTGCGGCTGGGCGAGGAGCCGATCAGCAATACCATCATGGGGATTGATGGGGGGACGACCCTCGACCTTGGTTTTGTGACGCGTGCGCTTAACTGGCTGCCGGGGCTCCAGACGAATGCGATTTCCAGTCTCACGCTTCGTGGTGAGGGCGCCTATATATCACCTGATCCCAACACGCGCAAAAGCCCCATCGCTCAGGATGGCGGGAAAGGAGTTGCCTACATCGATGACTTTGAGGGTGCGCGCAAGCTGATTCCCTTGAGCGTCAGTTTTGGAGCCTGGCGCCAGGCTGCGATTCCTGAGTACGACCCGTCCCTCGACGAGCCCTCGAAACTGACGCTCAGCGAGAAAATGGAATACCAAGGGAAGCTTGCCTGGTACAACGTGCTGCCCAGTGATGTCAGCCCGACAGATCTTCGCCCGAACAAGAGCCTCCGCCCCGAGGAGAGCCAGGTCACCGTACTCAACTTGTACTTCAAACCCCGGGAACGAAGCATGTTCAACTACTCAATGAACCTGGAGACGAAGCTTCGCGCCCAGCCGGACAAAGCGTGGGCCGGGATACAGACGCTCATTGGCTCCACCTCGACAAATCTGTTGGACGAGAATATCAATTTCATAGAGATCTGGGTGCGGCTTGACAAAGTCCAGCCCACCATCAAGCTGAACGTCGACCTTGGGATCATAAGTGAGGTCGTCATTCCAACTCCTCCTGTCAAAGGCCTGAGGCTCCACACGGAGGATGGGCTTGACGGCAATATCCTCAACGGGATATTGCGACCGGGTGAGGATCTTGGCATCGATGGACTTTCGGATGCTGAGGAGCGTGCTCAAGTTGCCGACTTCATCAGCAAATATCCTGAATACGCCAACGATCCTTCCGCTGACGACTGGGTGAGGCCCGTCCTTGGATCGCTCAACCCCGAAGACTACACCGGTGTCAACGGAACGGAGAATAACGGACAAAGTGATGCCGGCCGATTTCCGGACACGGAGGATTTGAATCGTAATAACGTTCAGGATCGCATCAACAGTTACTATGAGTACGAGATTCCTCTCGATACCAACAGCACCGACTTTCGGCAGTATGTGACCGGCGGCGCGAACCATTGGTACCAGATCCGGATACCCCTCAATGAATTCACGCGCAAGGTTGGAGATCCGTCGTTCTCGACCGTCGAGGGAATTCGTGTCTGGATGACGGGTGCGACCGAGACTGCCCTGGTGCGGATCGCCGAGCTGAACCTGATCGGCAATCAGTGGGAAGAGCTCGTGAAGAACGACAGCACCTTCCGCGCGAGCGTGATCAATAGAGAAGACAATCCGGACTACACCTCCCCGACCGGCTTGCCGCTGCTGACCGACCCGACGCGGCCGGACCTCAACATTAAGCTGAACGAACAGTCGCTGGATCTGGTGATCACCGGCCTGAAGGACGGGGAATCGCGGCAAGCCCTCAAGCGCTTTGCCATACGCCCGTTGGACCTGTTCAGCTATCGCACGATGAAAATGTTTGTGCACGGCGATGACCGGCCGGGCTCTCGGCTTCGATTCAGAGACACCACGGACTACGATCTTGAAGTCTTCCTCCGATTTGGATCCGATTCGTTGAACTACTACGAGTATCGAGCGCCGATCAGACCCGGGTGGGATCCGCTGAATGACGTCAACATCAGCTTTGCCCAGATCACGGCCCTCAAGCTGGGCCGAGACAGCCTGCAGGGTTTCAGTCCCAGGGTGGCAGCGCCCGGCGGTCCCCCCGGGGCAACGTTTCAGGTGCGGGGCAATCCGACGCTGACGAACGTTCGATTGATCGTAATCGGGGTCGAGAATCCGCTGAACAAAGGCTCTATGGTCGTGAGCGGAGAGGTCTGGATCGACGAGCTGCGATTGACCGACGTGGATGACACGCCGGGTTGGGCGTATCGGCTCGATACCTCCCTCAAGCTTGCGGATGTCGGCACCATCGCGTTCAACTTGACCCAGCGAGATCCGAACTTCCATGGGCTCGAGGATCATTTTGGCACGCGTAACACGGATCGGAATTGGGGGCTGAGTGGCACGTTCGCGTTCGAGCGATTCCTCCCGCTGAGCTGGGCGGGAACCAGTCTCGCGTTCTCGTACTCTCATTTGGAGCAGATGCAGAATCCCAAATATGTGCCGGGCACGGACATCCTCGTAACCGAAGCAGCTCAGCGGACAGGCGATGCAGCGCAAGCGAAGGGTGCTTCTCCGGATGAGGTCAAACAAGTCTCCGACGCCGTTCGGTCACAGTCGCAGACCGTCAATGTGACGGATACCTACGCTCTCCCCAACATCAAGTTCAACATCCCGAGCCGGAGCTGGCTGATCAGCGAAACGATCAACAGACTCTCGTTTTCGTATTCGCGCACCACGACATCGCGCAGAAGCCCCGTCACGCTGAAGTTTGATCAGTGGCAGTGGAGCGCGCGCGGAGGTTACGCGCTGACGTTCGGGGACAAGAACTACATCTCGCCATTCTCGTTGCTCGGCGACTTCTTCCTCATTGAACCGTGGAAAGCCCTGAAGCTCTTTTACACGCCGCGCAACTTCAACCTCTCCACGGCGTTCGCACGCGGCCAGACGTACGAGCAGGCGCGAGATCAAACTGCGCCGAAGCCGGTCGTTCGGAATTTCAGTTCCTCCCGATCGATGAGTTTCTCGTGGCAGCTCACCGATGGCGGACTGCTCAACCTCGGAACCGACTATTCCGTCGATATTCAGAGCAGTCTCTTGAATCTTGAGGTGGATTCGCTTGGCCACCAGCGATCATTCTCGGCCATCCTCGGGGAGATGTTTGGGAAGGCGAAGCTTGTCGATTTTGGGACGGATCTTTCCTACGGTCAGTCGATCAACTTCAACCCCCGGCTTGTGGTGCCTCCTATTTTGAAGCTCGACAAATTCGTCTCTGCCACAGTGCGCTATGCGGCGCGCTACGACTGGACCAACAACCCTCAAGCGGGGGAACTGGGCAAGAGCGCGGCGAGCAGCCCCAACCTGAGCATGACGTTTGACCTGAACCTGCGCGCGATCGGCGACGAGATCTGGTCCCCGACTCCTGCGGCCGCGGCTCCGCTCCCCGGTGATACCTCGAAAGCGAACGGATCGCTCAGCATCTTCGACAGACTGGATCGCCTTTCGCGCCTTTTGCTCAAAACACCGATCTTCGATTTCGATAAGCTCAACATAACATTCTCCCAGCAGAATCGGAGCCAGAACAGCGGTGTCGTCGGACGGGCGGGATTTGGGAACGTCTTCGGTCGCGTGCCGTTCTTCCAGAGTTCGCTCCCTGAAAACGGGCCGTCGTTGATGTATCAATTGGGGCTCTCATCCGATCCAAGCGGGGACGTCATCGTGAAGTCCAAGGGACGCTTTCCTTTCCTGACCGGATACACGGTGCCCGGCCCCAGGGCCCCGAATGGAAATCTCGTCGATCTGTACGGGCAGAAGAATACGATCGCGATGCGGACCTCGCGGCCGCTGTGGGAAGGCGCGAGTCTGGAATTCAACTGGAACGTCGGTTGGTCCTACAATGTGAACCGCACTCTGCAGTCGGATTCGCTCGGCATAGCGCACGAAATCAGCAGCGTGGTCAGCGGCGATATCGATCGATCGTTCCTCTCGTTTCCACCGGTCCTGTTCTTCAAGTTTTTCCGGACGAGTATCCAGGATGTGCAGGACCGATACGGGAGCCTTCGGGCTGACGCGGCAGATACGCGCACCGATGACGCGAAGCTGGCCGATGCGTTTGAAAATGGGCTGGAAGCTTTTCCCCTTGCGCGCAAGCTGCTCGGCGGTATTCTTCCGCGCATCAACTGGACGTTCCGCTGGGATGGTCTGGAGAAGCTTCCGCTGCTCAGCAGTTTCACCTCGAAGGTGAGCCTGGAGCACAGCTATCAATCTGACTACAAGCGACGGTGGAAGATCTCCCCGGACGGCGATGAAGTGACCGAGGGGCAGCAGGTCATGTACGCTTTCTCGCCTCTCGTGGGTCTCAATGTTGGCTTCAAGGAGATGGTGAAAGGGAGCTTCGGGGCGACGTTCCGTGTGGGGACATCGACGAACTATGATCTCGTCCCGGCCGCACAGAACATCGTCGAATCGGGGTCGATGGACATCTCGGTCACGGTGAACTACTCGCGGCAGGGCTTCCAGATCCCATTTTTCGGATTGTCGCTGTCGAACGATATCGACATCAGATTATCGTATAGCTACTCGAAAACCTCACGCCGTGTCTACAATATGAGTGCAGCCGTCTTCAAACCGGATGGGACACCGATGGAAGGGATGAGCCGGACCAACATCGAGCCGCGGATTCAGTACATTCTCAGCGCTCGCGTGACTGCGTCCGCGTACTACAAGTACTCCAAGGTGAAGCCGGATGCCGGCGGGTCGCGCATCCCCGGCTCCACGACGAACGAGATGGGTGTCGACGTGCGCGTTTCTATACAGCCGTGAGTGTCCGATCGGAGCGTTCGTTGATTCTCGTCGCTTTAATGACTACTTTGACTCCACGGGTTACTGGAGGGCCGGCCGTTGGCGGATTTGACGAAGCAAATACTTTGGGTCGATGACGAAATCGACCTCCTCAGAGCTCATGTTCGACTCCTCGAGGAAAAGGGGTACCAGGTTGACACGGCGACAAACGGCGAGGACGCCGTGGAACTGGCAAAGGAGGGGGGGTACGATCTCGTCTTTCTGGACGAGATGATGCCTGGTATGGGAGGCCTGGAGACTCTCTCCAAACTCAAGGATATGGACCCGAACCTCCCCATCGTCATGGTGACGAAGAACGAGGCCGAAAGCCTGATGGAGGAGGCGATCGGCAGTAAGATCAGTGACTATCTTACGAAGCCGGTCAATCCCAGCCAGATCCTCATGGCCTGCAAGAAGTTCCTGGAGGCCCGGAAGATCACGAGCGAGCACGTCTCGCGGGACTACACTGAAGAGTTCCGGCAGATCTCCCTTGCCCTTGCGAACCCCCTCGATTTCAGTCAGTGGTGGGAGCTCTATACAAAACTGACCGAATGGGATTTGGAGTTGGATGCGCACCCCGAGCTCGGTCTGCGTCAAACGCTCCTGGATCAGAAACGGGAATGCAATGCCGAATTCGGCAGGTTTGTCGAACGTAACTATCGAGGCTGGACGGAGCAGGAGGCGAACCGGCCAATCCTCTCAACGGAGGTGCTTGAGAAATGGGTCTTTCCGGAGCTTGAGAAACCAGGCCCCGTGTTTCTGTTCGTCATCGACTGCCTGAGGCTCGATCAATGGCTGGTGATGGAGCAGCTGATAGCCGACTATTTCTCCATCCGGAAGTCCTTTCACTACAGCATCCTGCCGACGGCAACGCCCTATGCACGCAATGCGATCTTCAGCGGCTTGTTCCCGATAGATCTCGAAAAGCGCTTCCCGGAAGTCTGGCAGGCAGGCGACGACGACGAAAGCAGCCGGAACAGGCACGAGCATCAGCTGCTCGGGAAACTCCTTGAGCGCAAACGCATTCAGCTCAAACCGGAACCAAAGTACGTCAAGATCCTCGACACAGAATTCGGCCGTCAAGTCGAAAGCAATATCCTTTCATACACGAAAAGCAAGCTCACGGCCGTCGTGGTGAATTTCGTCGACATGCTCGCGCACGGACGGTCGGATTCTCCTCTGCTGAAGGAGATTGCCCCGGACGAAGCGGCGTATCGTTCGCTGACCCGCTCCTGGTTCTTGCATTCGTCCCTCTTCGGCATGTTCAAAGCACTCTCCACGCAAGAGAACGTCACCATCGTGGTGACGACGGACCATGGAAGCGTCCGATGCCTCCGCGGGGCGAAGGTGATCGGTGACCGTGAAGCCTCAACGAACCTCCGCTACAAGTTCGGTCGTAACCTTCGCGTGGACGAACGGCAGGCGGTATTCGTGAAATATCCGGCTGATTTCAAGCTCCCGCGACAGAGCGTCACGACAAACTATATCCTGGCGAAAGAAGACTACTACTTTGTCTATCCGACGGACTACCATAAGTACCTGAGCCAGTACCGGGACAGCTTCCAGCATGGCGGCATCTCTATGGAAGAGATGATGCTCCCGGTGATCATTCTCGAACCAAAATAGACACACGTTGTGCAGCAGCGGTTTACGACATCGTCGGAGCGCGAGACGGTTGAAGTGGCAAAGTCATTTGCCGTCTCGCTACGGCGAGGCGATGTCGTCGCGCTCTCCGGAGAGCTCGGGACCGGAAAGACTCGATTCGTGAAAGGCATCTGCCAGGCGTTTCAAACTCACCATCAGGTGACGAGCCCCAGCTTCATCATTCTGAACCGGTACGAAGGGGTTGATGAGCACGGCGCCGAGCTTCTCATCTACCATCTTGATCTTTATCGTGTGCGGTCGCGGGAGGAGATCTACGACATCGGGTACGAGGAGTTCTTCTATGGGGAGGGCATCTGCCTCATCGAGTGGCCTGAGCTGCTCGGTGATCTTCTGCCTGCTCGCCGGTACGAGGTTCACCTTAGCTACGGTGAGGGACTGGAGCAACGCGACATCGAGATCCTGCTCGTGACCGGCGAACCGGTGAGCTCTGAACCGCGAGGACGCCCGGTGCAGCGATGATCGTCTTGGGCATTGAAACCTCTACTGCCGTCTGCGCCGCTGGGCTCTTCGTTGAGGGGAAGTCGGAGGTCGAACGGTCGATGCTCGAGTCACACGTTCACTCCGAGAAATTGCTGACGCTCGTCCAGGAGGTCGTGGCAGAGGCGTCGCTCTCGCTACGCGATGTTGATGCTGTGGCGATATCAAGCGGACCGGGTTCCTTCACCGGCCTACGCATCGGTTTCAGCACGGCGAAAGGACTGTGTTTCGCCCTGAATCGACCTCTCGTTACGGTCCCAACATTCGAGGCGATCGCAGTTGCTGTCGGCGGGATGGCGGCTCGAGCCCCCGAGATCCTGGTAATGCTCGATGCGAGAAGGGAGGAGTTCTACGTGGGCCGATTTGAGACGACGAAGGAGGAGGTGAAGAGCCTGGGAATCGTGGAGGTTCTGTCGCTTCAAGATACCCTGTCGCTCGCTCGTCGGCATCCGGCCGGACTCATCATCACCGATAGAGTGGAGTTGCTGATGCGAGAGTGTACAGGCGTTCGATTGGTCGAAGACGTTCATCAGTTTTGCCGCGCAAGCGTCGTGGCTCGCCTGGGGTACCGCAAAGCGATGGGCAAGGAATTTGCGGATGTCGCGTCCGTCGAGCCGTTCTACCTGAAAGACTTTGTCGTTCGGACGGCAATGAAAACCCAGTTGTCATAAGCGTGTAACTTCGAAGGGTCATAAGGAGGTCACCATGCCGTGGTTCAGGCGTTCGAAGGAGAACATCTCGTCTGGGGGTCCGAAGAAGGATATCCCCGACGGCCAGTGGACGAAATGCGAAGCCTGCGGTGAGATCATTCACCGAAAGCAGCTCGAGCAGAACTACCATACCTGCCACAAGTGCAGCTATCATTTCCGGATCGGCAGCAAAGAGTATTTCGGCCTGCTGTTGGATCAGAAGACATTCAAGGAAACGGACGGCAAGATGCGCTCGGTCGATCCCCTCGGCTTCGTCGACACGAAGCGGTATGGTGACAGACTGAAGGACTCCGTGCGGAAGAGCGGTCTGAACGAGGCTGTGCGCACCGGTACGGCCAAGATCAGCGGCATTCCGATCGTGATCGCGTGCATGGATTTTTCCTTCATCGGTGGAAGCATGGGTTCGGTGGTGGGAGAGAAAGTCGCCCGTGCGATCGACCGTGCCCTGAAGATGCGACTGCCGCTGGTGATCATCTCGTCTACGGGCGGTGCAAGAATGATGGAAGCTGCCCTTTCGTTGATGCAAATGGCCAAGACGAGTGCGAAGCTCGCTCAACTTTCCGATGCGGCCATCCCGTACATTTCGGTGTTGACCGACCCGACGACAGGAGGGGTCACGGCAAGCTATGCCATGCTCGGCGACGTCCACATCGCCGAACCTGCAGCGTTGATCGGGTTTGCCGGGCCGCGTGTGATCAAGCAGACGATCGGCCACGATCTCCCCAAAGGCTTTCAGCGGTCGGAATTCCTGCAGGAAAAGGGATTTGTCGACGTCATCGTGCACCGGAAAGATCTGAGGGAGACCATCACAAAGGTCTTGCGGTTGCTGCAGGATTGACCTCTACGACGCTGCGGGGTGTATGAAGATCCATATTCTTGGTGTCCCAATGGACCTTGGCGCGGGTCGGCGAGGCGTCGACATGGGGCCGTCGGCTATCCGGATCGCTGGAGTGGCGGAGAAGCTGCGCAGCCTCGGGCACACCGTCCAGGACGAAGGTGACATTCCCACAAAGGCTCCGGAGCTTCAGCGGGTTCGCAATGATAAACTGAGATACCTGCCTGAAATCGTCCGCGCCTGCACGCTGCTCGCCGGGAAGGTAGAGAAGATCCTTCGCGGCGACGGTTTTCCACTCATCCTTGGGGGTGATCATTCAGTTGCGATTGGCACCATCGCCGGCGTCGCGTCCTACGCAGTGAAGACCCGCAAACGGCTTGGGATTCTGTGGATTGACGCGCACGGTGACTTTAATACGGAACGCAGCACCCCCTCCGGCAACATTCACGGGATGCCGCTCGCCGTCGCGATCGGTCTCGGGGCCAGAGAGCTTACGTCGGTGGGCGGGGATTTCAGAAAGGTCGACCCAAAGCAGGTTGTACTGATCGGGACTCGGGACCTTGACGACGGCGAACGAAAGAATATCAAGCAGAGCGGCGTGAGCGTTTTCTCGATGGAGGAGATCGACAAGGACGGCATGTCGGCGGTTCTGGGAAGAGCGCTGCGCAAGATGCGCGATGTCGATCTGCTTCACGTCAGCCTCGACGTAGATGCGATCGATCCTTCCGTTGCGCCAGGCGTCGGGACTCCGGTCAAAGGAGGGCTTAACTACCGTGAAGCGCACCTGATCATGGAAACGGTGAACGAGAATGGCAAAATGACCTCTTTGGAGGTCGTCGAAGTCAACCCGATCCTGGATAACCGGAATCAGTCCGCGGAATTCGCCGTTGAGCTGGTTCAATCGGCATTTGGAAAGAAGATCATCTGACGATGCAGATTGTCACGCGCGTTCGCGAGATGCAGGCCTTGGCGGAATCGCTGCGCACCGAGGGGAAACGAATCGGCGTAGTTCCCACCATGGGGTACCTGCATGCCGGACATCTCAGTCTGATCGAGCTCGCGCGGCGGCACAGCGACAGTGTGATCACGACCCTCTTCGTCAACCCGGCACAATTCGGTCCCGGAGAGGATCTGGATCGATACCCGCGCGACTTCCCGCGCGATCAAGACTTGGCAACTCGAGCCGGAACGGACATCCTTTTCTCTCCCCAAACAACGGAGATGTATCCCGCAGGATATGCCACCTACGTTGAGGTTGAAAGGGTCTCGTCCATTCTCGAAGGGAAGTTCCGTCCAACCCATTTTCGGGGCGTTGCGACAATCGTGACAAAGCTCTTGAACCTCACGAAGCCGCACGTGGCGGTCTTCGGACAGAAGGATGCTCAACAAGCGTTTCTCATCAGGAAGCTCGCGGCGGATCTGAACTTCAACCTCGAGATTCTTGTTGCACCGACGGTTCGGGAGGAGGACGGCCTTGCTCTCAGTTCTCGCAACTCCTATCTCAGCCCGCAGGAGCGGTCACGCGCCTCGGCTCTCTATCGATCGCTCAAGCGTGCGGAATCTCTCATCGCGGGTGGCGAGCGCTCCGCGGCTGCAGTGCGCGCTCAGACGATGGACATTCTCTCCCGTGCGCAGCCGACGCAGATCGACTATGTCGCTCTTGTCCGGCCGGACTCGTTCACGGAAGTGGAAACGCTCACGCCCCCCTCTGTGCTTGTCGCCCTGGCAGTCCGATTCGGCTCGACACGACTCATCGACAACATGATCATCCCATTTCCGGAATCAAGGTAGCCCGAATGCAGAAGGCACACACCGCGAATTCCCGGCGCGATTTTGCCGCTGTCATTATGGCGGCCGGGCAGGGTACTCGAATGAAAGACCCGGCACGGGCGAAGGTGATGTACGAGCTCGACGGCAGGCCCATGGTTCACTACGTGGCCGACCTCGCTTACGCGTTGAGAGCGAGCAGGATCATTGTGATCGTCGGCTACCAGCGGGAGGTTGTGAGCTCATACCTGCAGAGCAGCCACCCCAGGGCTCGGTGCGTCGTTCAAGACCAGCAGCTCGGAACCGGACACGCCGTCCTCCAGGCCGAGGGATCACTCGAGGGATTCGAGGGGGACGTGCTGGTGCTCTCCGGCGATGTTCCCCTCTTGACGAAACGCACCATGTGCCTCCTCCTGGAGCATCATTTTGGCACTGGTGCAGTTGCCACGATCCTCACGGCGCAGATGGAGGATCCCACCGGATACGGACGAATTATTCGCAATGCTGATGGTTCGGTGAAGAAGATCGTCGAGCATCGGGATGCCTCGGAGGAGGAGAGAAATGTCCGGGAAATCAATTCCGGGATTTATTTCTTTGATAAAGGCAGGCTCTTCGACGGATTGCGGCATATTACGCCGAACAATGCGCAGAATGAGTATTATCTGACCGATGTCTTCGAGTACTTCTGGCGACATCATTGGAAGGTTTCGGCGTTGCTTGCCGAGAGGGCGGAGGAGATTCACGGCATCAATACGGTGGCACAGCTCGAAAGGGCGCGGGCGATGGTGGAAGCTCGCACCCACGCCGCTCTGCGACCGGCGTCGAAATCTTGACAATCACTCTACAATTGAGTACTATTCGGACGAATAGAGGAGGGAACAGGAATGAGGATGAAAGTTGGATGTGCGGTTTTGGCGCTCTTGCTTTGTTCTTCCATCGCTTCAGCGCAATACAAGACGAACGTCGCGTCACAGCCGACGGTTTCTGAGTCGATCATCAAACCAGCTGATGATGGGCTCCTGTTTGGCTGGTTCGATCCGAACAAACTGAGCATGCACCAGAGCATTTCCCTCTCGTACCAGACGTTCGGCGGCCAAGGGATGTCCCTCGGCGTCTATACCAACAGCCTGATGTACAAGATCTCTGACGCCTGGGACGTGCAGGCCGATATCAGTCTGATGCATTCTCCGTTCAATTCCTTCGGAAAGCAATTCCAGAACAGTCTCAGCGGAATATTCCTGAGTCGCGCGGAGCTGAACTACAGGCCGTCCAAGAACACGCTATTCCAGATCTCGTTTCGTCAGCTGCCGCCGATGTACTACTGGAACGGCGGATACGGCCTTTCGGGCTACTACGGCGGATTTGGCCAACTCGAGGGGGACAAACGCTGATCTGTGGTTGTTGACAAGACGTTGATTGAGAAAACCGAGCAGTTCGGCCTGAAACCGTCAGGCATCTGCCCGGTTTTTTTGTTGATGATGGGATAGGGGCGATGAGCACCGGGATTCAGGGAAAACCTCTCGATTCATCAGACAAAAGACCTCACGCCGGTCATAACGGAGCCTCAACGCGTTCGAGGAAGAAACCGAGGAGCTGGGGAACGCTCGCCGGTACCGGGTCGCTGCTCGCCTTCGCCATCTTCGTTCTCGCGTTGCTGTATTCGTTTGTCCATCAGAATTTCATCGAACCGCCCGTTCAGCCTGAGGTCGTGCAGGGTAGCAAGTCGCACATCATCCAGCTGGATGTCCTGAACGGATCGGGGGCAGCGAAACTCGCACAGCGGTTTACAGACTACCTGCGAGCCAGAGGGTTCGATGTCGTGGAAATGGGCAACTACAGAGAATCTGGCATCGAGTTCACGCGCGTCATCGACCGGGCGGGGGATCGCCAGGCTGCAGCGCAGGTAGCCCGGGCGCTTGGAGTCTCGGAGGAGCGTGTGACGCAGGAGATCGACCGAAACGCGTACCTCGACGTCACCGTCGTGATCGGAAAGGATTATCGTACCCTCAAACCATTGCAGTGACAAGATGGAGGAGTGATTCTTGACTTCAAGGACTCTGGCGAAAAAGATCGCTGATCTCGCGATCTCCAAGAAGGCGTCGGATATCGTTCTGCTGGACCTCCGCAAGCTGAGCGCCCCCGCTGATTTCTTTGTAGTTTGCTCCGCCGATTCCGATACTCAGGTCAAAGCGATCGCCGATGCTGTCCGTGACGGCACCCAGGAGATCGGAGTGTCGTTGTGGCACTCGGAAGGATTCAGGGCCCTCACGTGGGTTTTGCTCGACTACGTCGACGTCGTTGTGCACGTTTTCAAGCGAGAAGCAAGGACCTTTTACAATCTGGAACGGCTCTGGGGGGATGCTACATTCATATCGGTTCACGATGACCTGGTCCAACATCCCACGAGGGCCCGTGCTCTAATAAGAGGACACCCTCGCGCGGCCTTGCGTCGACGGTCAGGAACGAGACCTTGATGAGATAGTAGCGGAAGAATGAAAAGTTACCTCACAGAGAAGGTCGGTGCGGCCCTCCAGGCGCTCAAGTACGACGGCGGTATCCGGCTCACGTTCGAGAAGCCGCGCGTCGAAGCACACGGAGACATCACGACGAATATTGCCCTGCTGCTGGCGAAGTCCGCGGGTAAGAATCCGAGGGCCGTCGCTCAGGAAATCGTTGCAATCCTCAAGACAGATCCGGAGTTCGTCGCGAACGTCGAAATCGCCGGGCCCGGCTTCATCAATTTTCGATTCACGGAGCGGTTCTTCACCCGGCAGCTTAGCATGATCCTGGCGCAGGGACCGGGGTTCGGCAGATCAGGTCTCGGGGGCGGAAAGAAAACGCAGGTTGAGTTCGTGAGCGCCAATCCGACGGGCCCGCTGAGCGTCGGTCACGGGCGCCAGGCGGCCATCGGCGATACGATCGCCAATCTGCTCGAGTGGACAGGGCACGACGTGACGCGTGAGTATTATTACAACAACGCGGGCCGGCAGATGAGGCTTCTGGCGGAATCAACGTACGCGCGCTATCGTCAACTCTTTGATGCTTCCTTCCCGTTCCCGGAAGATGGTTATCAAGGGGACTACATCAATCAGGTCGCCGAACGACTGCGTGCGCAGCGAGGGGACTCGTTGCTCAAATCGGGGGAGGAAGAGGCGGTGCGGACCTGCCAGTCAGCTGCCGAGGAAATTCTTTTCGAAGGCATCAAGAATGTCCTTGCGCGGATGGGGGTGAAGTTCGATGTCTTCTACAACGAGGACTCTCTTTACACCAGCGGCAAGATTCAGGAGGTGGTAGAAGCTTTTCGTCAGAAAGGCCTCGCCTACGATCAAGATGGTGCTGTGTGGCTGAAAGCGACATCCCTTGGGCTGGAGCAGGACCGTGTGATCGTCAAGAGCACCGGAGAGCCAACGTATCGGCTTCCGGACATTGCGTACCATCGGGAGAAATTCCGTCGAGGGTTTGAGCTCGTCGTCGACATTTTCGGTGCCGACCACATTGCCACGATCCCGGATGTTCTGGCCGGTGTCAAGGCCCTCGGGTATGACTCCGAAAAGGTCAAGGTTGTCATCCACCAGTTCGTCACGCTGCTGCGAGACGGTCAGCAGGTCAAGATGTCGAAGCGAGCGGCCAACTTCGTGACGCTGGATGAGCTGATCGATGAGGTTGGACCGGACGCCGTCCGCTTCTTCTTCTTGATGCGATCCGTTTCAAGCCATCTTGAGTTCGACCTCAGCCTGGCAAAAGAGCAGTCGGAGAAAAATCCGGTCTACTACGTCCAGTATGCCCACGCCCGCATCGCGAGCATCCTCCGTTTTGCGGAGAGCGAAGGGCTTCCGCCCTCACCGGGAGGCGCTGCCGGCGCGGCAGTCGAATCTAACCTCCTCCGGCAGCCGGAGGAAATTGCCCTCGTGAAGCTCCTCCTCGAGTTTCCGGACACCGTGGAGTTCGCGTGCCTTGGGTTCGAGCCGCAGCGACTGACATCATATCTCCATGACGTCGCGACGGCGTTTCACAGGTTCTACCACGAACATCGTGTCGTGATACCTGAACGAGCGTTGTCCCTTGCCCGAATCGCCCTTTGCTCGGCGTCGAAGACGGTGCTGGCAAATGGCTGCAAAATCCTCGGAATTACGGCGCCTGAACGGATGTGATCTCATTCCCACAGGCGAAAGGGCGGGTTGACTCTGGCGGAAATTATCCTTAGCTTTTTTCGAACCAAGAACAACGCACTGAGGCCTGCTTACCCCTCCTCTTGTTACTGCAGCTTCGATCCTTTCACCGGCATCAGTTTCCATTTTGTGCATAATCGGTTCTTCTTGATCTCGTTCGGCTGAATTCTTTGATTATCGCGCATTGTTTCGTAGATTCTTGACTTTGAGAGAGGAAAGACGCGTTGCAGTTTAACGATGGCCCTATCCAGGGAGTTCGTGTCAGTGATCTCGCCCGCCACGTGGACCAGCGTGGGTGGCTGATGGAGCTCTTCCGTGAAGATGAGCTCAGCGAAGCCCTTGCGCCGGTGATGAGCTATGTCTCCTCGACCGAGCCCGGCGTCGTGCGCGGGCCCCACGAACACCGCGAGCAGGCTGACTTCTTCTGCTTTGTGGGTCCGTCGAACTTTCGCATTTACCTGTGGGATAACAGAGCGGACTCTACCACGTACGGACACAGATTGGTACTGGATGGCGGTGAAGATGCGCCGTGCTCGGTCATTATTCCTGCCGGCGTCGTCCACGCCTACAAGAACATTGGCACAAAGCAGGGTTGGTCGATCAATTTTCCCAACAGGCTCTATGCCGGAGAGGGGCGACGCGAGGCCGTGGACGAGATCCGGCACGAAAACGATCCAATCACTCCATTTCGCGTTGACTAAGGTGCTTCACGCAAGGTGAGCACCCGGGACAAATCCTTGATGACTCTTCTCGTAACAGGCGGGGCTGGATTCATCGGCAGCAACTTCGTGCTGCATATGCTCCGAAAGTACCCGGAATACCGGATCGTGAATCTGGACAAGCTCACGTATGCAGGGAATCTTGAGAATCTTCGCGAAGTCGAGAGCGACCCCCGCCACATCTTTTGCCAGGGCGATATCTGCGACTCCGACCTTGTTCTCGAGCTCCTCCGGCGTTACAGTGTTGAAGCCGTTGTAAATTTTGCCGCGGAATCACATGTCGACCGGAGCATTCTAGAGGCGTCCGCGTTCGTCAGGACCAACGTTCAGGGTACCGGAGTGCTTCTGGAGGCGGCCAAGCGACATCCTCTCAAGAAGTTCGTCCAGATTTCGACTGATGAGGTCTACGGCTCGCTGGGACCTGAAGGCAAGTTCACGGAGTCGATGCCCCTCCATCCAAACAGTCCCTACGCCGCAAGCAAAGCTGCAGCCGATTTGCTCGGTCTCGCGTATCACCACACCTTTGGCGTTCCCCTGGTGATCACCCGGTGCTCCAATAACTACGGTCCCTATCAATTCCCCGAGAAGCTCATCCCGCTGATGATCATCAATGCGATGACGGGCAGGCCACTGCCGGTCTACGGGGATGGGGGCAACATACGCGACTGGATCCACGTGCTCGATCATTGTGACGCGGTCGACGACGTCTTGCACAAGGGCAACGACGGTGAAATCTACAATATCGGTGGTGGCTCGGAGCTGAGAAACATTGACCTGGTAAAGCTGATCCTTGAACATCTGGGGAAGCCGGAGTCTCTGATATCCTTCGTTGAGGACAGGCCGGGCCATGACCGGCGGTACGCGAACGATACGGGCAAGATTCAACAGGAGCTTGGCTGGAGGCCCCGGTACGCGTTCGAAGCAGGGATCGCAGAGACGATTCGATGGTACCAGCGAAATGAAAGCTGGTGGAAGCGCATCGTGAGCGGCGAGTATCAGCAGTACTACAAGATGATGTATGAAGGAAGGTGATGCGTCGTAGGTTGTATGTTGAAAGTTGTAGGATGAAGGTTGCGCGCTTTTCGCGTCCCGCTGTTTCGTAGCGGGATAGGTTGAAGGTTGCGGGGAGAGGCTGTGGCGTCGCGGGGCTGAGTGCCCTGTAATCGGCAGTTGAACAGCGAACATCATAAATTCCTCTGTTGAAGACTATACTGAGCGTCGTCGGAGCGAGGCCGAACTTCATGAAAGTGGCTCCGCTCCACAGAGCATTTCAACGGCATTCTGATTCGATTCGGCATCTCATTGCTCACACGGGCCAGCATTATGACGAGTCGATGTCGAAGGTGTTCTTCGATGATCTCGAGCTCCCCCGTCCGGATTTCTACCTGGGGGTTGGCTCCGGCTCTCACGCCCAGCAGACGGCCAGGATCATGGTGGAGCTTGAGAAGATCCTGGAAGCTCAGCAGCCCAATCTCGTTGTCGTTGTCGGGGATGTGAATTCGACGGTTGCTTCGAGCCTCGTGAGCGTCAAGATGGGGATGCCGGTCGCGCACGTCGAAGCCGGGCTGCGAAGCTTTGACCGGACGATGCCCGAGGAAATCAATCGGCTCCTGACGGATGCGGTCTCCGAGTTCCTGTTCGTGACGGAGCCGAGCGGCGTTGCGAATCTGCTGCGGGAAGGAATCCACGAGGAGAAGATCTTTCTCGTCGGGAATGTGATGATCGATTCCCTCATTCACTACCGGGAGAAGGCGCGACGCTTGTCCGTTCTCGATCGCTACAGCGCAGAGGCCGGGCGCTTCACGCTCGTCACGCTGCACCGGCCGAGCAATGTTGATACGCGGGACGGGCTGGAGAAGATCCTCAGGATCTTTGGGCAGCTTGCCACAAAGAGCCCTATCATCTTTCCGGTTCACCCGAGGACTCGGAAGATGCTCAATCAATTCGGCCTGGACGGATGGGCAGTCAGCATCAAGAACCTCCATTTGACCGAGCCGATCGGGTATCTGGAGTTTCTGAACTTGATGGAGCAGGCCCAGCTCGTGCTAACGGACTCGGGAGGAATTCAGGAGGAGACGACCTTTCTCGGGATCCCGTGCCTAACGCTGCGCGAGAGCACGGAGCGCCCCATCACGGTCGAGATCGGGACGAATCAGTTGTGCGGTCTCGATGTCGACCTCATCGTGCGCAGGAGCTTTGAAATCTTCGACGGGAGAAAGAAGACGGGACGGATCCCGGACCTCTGGGATGGGCACACGGCAGAGCGAATCGCAGCAGTTTTGAAAGAAAAGACATAAGGAGAACAGTCCACCATGCGTAAGAGTGTATCGCTCGTTCTCGGGTTCCTCATTGCCTGGAACCTCTGCGTCGGTCAGGTCACGTCGCAACAACCGATGGATCTTGAGAAGGCTCTGCAGCAGCGGGCGCTTCAGAGCGCAACGCAGAAGGAGGAAACGCTCGAAAAGCTCACGACATTTCCGATGGAGAAAGCAATCGATCCAAAGGTCTATGTTGTGGGTCCGTCAGATGTTCTGAATGTTGCAGTGTGGGGGCCGGTGAGTTTCAGCTACCCTCTGCCGGTCACTCCCGAAGGCACACTGATCATCCCCACGGTGGGTGAGATCTACGTGGCTGACCAGAAGCTCGCTGATGTCAAATCGAAGACATCAAGCCTCGTCAGGAAGCGATATCCCACCGGCGATGTCTCCGTCACGCTGCTGAAGCCCCGCGCGTTCATCGTCTCATTGGTGGGAAGCGTCATCAAGCCGGGGCAATACCTGGCGACCGCCGTTGATCGCGTCGAGAAGATCATCGATCAAGGCGCGGGAGAACAGTTCCCGAACACGACCTTCACAATTCCCGCGTATGTGCCGGACGAGGGGATACCGAACCAGGCCGAGACGATCAAGGCGCCGCGGATCACGGGGACCCAGAAGCTCTACAAGGACGCGTCGACGCGCAACATCTTGCTGCTACGGCGGAACGGGGACACCCTTCGCGTCGACATCCCTAAGTTCTACGCCACGCACGATGATCGGTACAATCCGTTCCTTCTCGATGGCGATGTCATCCTCGTTCCTCAGAAGAACCTGAAGAGGAATCAAGTGGCGGTCTACGGGGCGGTCAATGCTCCGGGAGAGTATGAATATGCCGAAGGGGATAGTCTCCTGGATCTCATCGGCATCGCCGACGGCTTGCTGCCGACAGCCGATCCGGAGAGCGTTGTGCTCTCACGACTTGACTCTAACGGTCTGCAAGTGGAAGAGCGGACCTACAGCCTGACGGCGATTCGAGCGGGCAAGGAGGCCGATCCTCCGCTTCAGCCTGGTTGCCGGATTCTCGTGAAAGAAAAGAACCACCTGACAAAGGGTTACAGCGTCACCGTTGCGGGGGAGGTTCGTTCGGCAGGGATCTATCCGATCGCTGCGGAAGGGACGAAGCTCTCAAAGATCATCAGGGATGCGGGCGGGGTGTCAGAGCACGCTCTTTTGACAGGTTCATTTCTTCTCCGAAAGGACGGTAAGTTAGAAGACATTGTTGATCCTCGGCTCGAGATCCTTCGCAACCTGCGTACTCACGAGCTGAATCTTATCGATAGCACCATTTTCCTGCTCGATCTCAAGGTCGGCCGGCAGCCCGTCGTCGTTGACTTCAAGAAGCTCATTGAGGAGGGTGATTCGACGAAGGATGTCGTCTTGAGAGATCAGGACATCGTTTATGTCGCCTCGGACCTTCATTCTGTCTTGGTGCAAGGGCAGGTTGCGAACCCTGGGTACATCGCATATGTGCCGGGTGCCACCTACCAGTATTATATCGACAAGGCAGGCGGGTACTCCGAGTTGGCTGTCGAGGGTGACACGAGGGTCATTAAGAAGGGGAGCCTGAACTGGGTGGAGCCGGAAAAGACCGTGATTGAGTCAGGCGATCAAATCTGGGTTCCGAAAGAGCCACGTAAGACCTTTGGATACTACTTCGCGATCGTGCGGGATGCGTCTCAGATCGTCGCAGGGATCATTTCAATAACCTATTTGATTGTGGCTCTCCGCGCTCTGTCAAAATGATGCTCTGGCCATGGTGAAGAAGGTCACTTCCGCGGTCTCGCAGGTGCCAAGGCTTGGGCGGGAAATCGACCGGGTTATCTCATCGCGCTGATCATCAATCGTTCGAAATAGAGACGATGCGACCCAAGGCCGGTTCTCACTTTGACAATTCAATACTGAAGAGGAAAAAAGATCATGGGGCAGAATGACATTCAGGAACAGGCGACGAACGGCCAGATGAGGTATGTGAACGTACTGGACTATTTGGTGGTTCTGGCGAAGCACAAGAAATTCATTGCCGGCTTTGTCTTTGTCTCGGTCGTCGTGGCCGTCGTGCTCCTCTACCTGGTTTTACCACGATGGTACAAGTCCACGGCATCGGTGATGCCGCCGAAACAGAAGAACCTGGTCAGTGCTCTGAGCGCCGTTGCGCGGGCAACCACATCCCTTCGGAGCCTTGGCCTCGGCGGTGCGTCGGACGATCTCTCAGAGTTCCAAACGATCGTCAAAAGCCGGAGATCCATGGAGTCGGTCGTGCGGAAGTTCAACCTCGTGAAGGTCTATAAGACGGAGAACGAGCTCGAGGCGATCAAAGAGCTCGAAGACAATATGAGCGTCGGGATAGGCAAGGAGAACGTGTCGGTTGATATCATTGTCTACGACACTGATGCCCAGCGGGCCGCGGAGATGGCAAACTACTTTGTCGAGATGCTGAACGCGATCTACACCGACCTGTCGTACACAGAGGCGAAAAGCAACCGGGATTTCCTGGAACAGCGCTATCAGCAAAACCTTCGTGACATGAAAAACGCGGAGGACAGCCTCAAGGTGTTTCAGCAGAAGTACGGCATTTACTCGCTGCCGGAAGCGATGAGCGGAAAGCTCCTCTCGTCATTCCTTCCCTTCAAGCAGGTGCCCGAGGTGACGATGAGATACTTCGAATTGTATCGTGACCTTGAGATCCAGAACAAGATCCTTGAGTTCGTGCTCCCGTTCTACGAGCAGGTCAGGCTTGAGGAGCAGAGGGACACGCCGTCGGTCATCGTCCTTGATACGGCGATTCCAGCAGACAAACCCTCGAAACCCCGAAAACTCATCATCAGCACGGTCGTGCTTGTTGTGGGCTTCCTGCTGGCCTATGTGCTCGCTTTTTTGTTGGAGTCGTTTCGGAAAGCCAAACAACCTCGAAACAAAGAGGACGAAGAGAAGATTGCCCTTATTCAACGGAAGCTCAGCCTGCGGGGTTTGCTGCGTTGACAGGGGGAGAAGACACAATCGTGCACGCGAGGCTGCCCGCTTCCCAGGAAGGCATGGCTTACAGGCTGGGAACCGTTTCATTCCTCTCATCCGCGAACTCGTTCTGACCACATATGCAGAGTATTGAGATACAGTCGGCGGGCACCCCCTCCCTGTCACGAGTCCCTCTCGGAACTTGGTTGCTTTACCTGTTCACCGTCGCCTACCCGTTTTTCATGTTCGCTGTGGTATTTACCCGCGACTCTATTCCCTTTTGGGTCACGATTGTCATCATTTTGTTTGTGGGGGTAAGGATCATCAGCCTTCAAGGCTCATTCTGGCTTGACCGGAGCTTCGTGTACCTGCTGCTCTTCTTGGCGGCCTACATCATCGGAACGCTCGTGATCGATTTGTCGGATCTTTCGTATTCCTGGCTCGGGAGGACCCCGCTCGATCGTGCAGCGACGATAAGCTTGAGATTACTCTACGTTGTGTGTGCCTTCTTCGCCTTCGCAAACCTTCTCGTCGGTGCGGAGGATCGGGTGTTTGTCAATATCCTGAAAATCCAGCTCTATGGAGGAGCTCTTCTTGCTCTATTCGGGATTGTCCAATACGTGTCCGTGGTTTTCTTCCACACGAGCGCGCTCGTCGGAATCGCACCGACGAATGAGTCATACGCATTGAGATCGAACATCCTGCGGTTCGGCACCGAGCGCATTTTCAGAGCTTCGTCGATCTTCAACGAACCGGCATGGTTCGGTTTCTTTCTGACTCCCCTTGTCGTCAAGTGTTTCGTCGCGTGGTTCAAAGGCCTCATCATAGGGAGCAGGATGCTCCACTTCTCTCTGATGGTTCTGTTTGCTGCAGCGGTTCTGGCGAACTTCTCCCTGACTGCCCTTCTTGGCACTGCAGCCGTTGTGGCTGTGGCCATCATGCGGCTCGCACGAAGATCGCCCAGAAAGACAATTGTGCTGTTGCTGGTCGCAGCAGCCGCATTGGCCGCTCTGCTCGTGTCTCCCTTGGGTTCGCCTCTCCTCGGGCGATTTGCACGGATTGTCGAGTTTCGTGACCCATCGACGATCGATCGCCTCGTACGTCTCTACACCGCGGTCAAGGTGGTTCTCCTCTATCCCTGGTTCGGCGTCGGCCCGGGTGGCTTTGCCTTCTTCTATCCTCGGATGGGGGGACTCGATTGGGCAATCATGGCGACACCGCTGAATATCTGGCTCTCCGTCCTCACGGACGTGGGAATTGTCGGATTTGTCCCGTTTATTCTCTTTCTCGCGAATATCCTTCGAAGGTCGGCGCGCGTAGGCCGCCTTCATCCTTTGGTGTCGGTCTACCTGTGGAGCGTCCTCACGTTTCTCATCCTCTTGTCGACGCTCGACAACTGGTTTGGCGAGATGCTTTGGTTCGAACTCGCCATTCTTCTTACCCTTGGTGTCTGGGCCGCCCGCAGGAGGGAAGCCATCGTGTTGAAGGGGGGCTAGTCGACGTGAGCGCGTTTCTGAGTCAAAGCAGGAGAATGGCGTTCAATTTTGCCCTTTTGTTCTCCGGGAACGTCCTGGGTCAACTGTTCATTCTCGCGGCAATGGTCCATCTCGCTCGCTCGTTGGGGCCCGCAGCGTTTGGTCTCTGGAATGTCGCCCAGGCGTTGATGCTGTACGTACTGCGGGCGAACGAGATGGGCCTTGAAGTTGCTGGCATCCGGGTCATCGCGCGGAATCCCGAACGGCTCCCATCGCTCATCTCCGCGGTCGTCGGTCTCAGGATCGGCCTTGCTGTGATCCTCTTTGCCGCCATGCTTCTGGTCGTCCTCGCAGGACTTCTCCCGTCGGGTAGCGAGTCCCTCGTGATGATACTCTCGCTCACGGTTTTTCCGACGGCGGTGATATTGGAATGGGTTTTTGAGGGCCAACAGTCGGTTGTGGTCGTCAGCGGTGCACGCATCCTCAAGGGGATTCTCTTTGGCGCGTCGGTTTTGATTCTCATCAAGGAGTCGTCGCAGGCGAATCTCGCTGCCTACTGTTACGTGGGGAGCGTTGCGTTGCCGACGGTGCTTGTGGCTCTGGCGGTGGTGCGGAGGCACGGACGGCTCGCTTGGCTCTTTCGGTGGTCTGAGGGGAAACAGTTGTTTCGTGAAGCGCTCCCCATCGGCATTGCAACGATCCTCTCGCAATATTCCCTGTTCGCGGGGACCGTCATCTTGGGATACCTCTCACCGAGCGAGCAAGTGGGCTACTATTCAGTCGGCCAGCGCCTCATCGTCTTCGTATGGGCATATGGGATTGTGACGTCGAATCGGGTCGTACTCCCTCAGCTTTCGGTTCTCTTTCGAAATTCCCAGGATGAGTTCCGCTCGTTCGTCAAGAAGTTCTTGCGTCTCCTTACCATCGTCTCCTTGCCGCTCGCGATCGCGGCCATCGGAGGAGGCGAGAGAATCATCGCTTTTCTCTTCGGCGGTCAATACAGACCGAGCGTCGGTGTCTTCAAAATCCTGTCTGTTGCACTCGTTATCGGCATGGTCAGATCAATTCTTGAGATGGGACTGATCGCCTCGAATCGGCAGGGTCTGTTTATGAAAGGCATGACAATGCTTGCTGTTCTCTACACAGTCTTGAGCTTCGTCTTTTTCGGGCAGTGGGGAATAACAGGGGTTGCGTGGGCCGCGGTAGTGGCGGAGGGCGTTTATTGTCTGTATCTGACACTGGTGTTTTCTTACGTTTCTCCCCTCGAGGTGCTGACGACCCTGTGGAAGCCCGCGGCTGCTGCTGCGGTTGTTATCTCGGCTTTTTTCGCAAGCGGGCTCCAGAGCATCCAGGTTGTCCTGCCGGCGGGCATCGGTATCTACACTGGCATTCTGGTGCTCACTCGTGGGCTGACAAGGAACGACATGATCCTCTTTAGGCATGTCCTCGTGCCGGAGAAGTCCGGCCAAGTTCAACAGTAAGCAGGATTCCGCGCGTGCGCATCCTCATTAATGCTTTGTATCTAGTTTCGGAGAACCTCGGTGGCTCGTGGACGTACACCTCCAATCTGATATGGCACGCTTCGGGTCTTCAAAGCGATCATGAATTCGTGGTCCTTGCCAATGACAGGACGGCCTCGAGCATTGAGATACAAGGTGCCAGGAATAAGGTGATCGCGGTGAACATCGATGTCGAATCCAGAGTCAAGCGTGTGGCTTGGGAGCAACTGACACTGCCTGAATTCGTGCGGGATCTCCGCATTGATGTCTTGCACTCGACTGGCAACACACTGCCGCTGCGGTTGAAGCAGAAGAGGGTGGTCACTGTTGCAGACCTGCAGTACAAGATGTACCCGACGAATTTCCCCCTCGCGCGTCGGCTGTATCTCGAATGGTTTGTCCCCAGGTCGGTCCGACGCGCGGATCTTGTCATCGCCATGTCTCAGCACACGAAAGAGAGCATCGTTCACAATTTCGGCATACCTGCGGAGAAGATCAGGGTGATCTATCTGGGGGGACTCTCCGAAAAGGATAAGGAGTCGGCGCTCGGCTCGCGGGAAGAGCATGACGTCAGACGGCCCTATTTGCTTTCAGTAGGGTCGTCGCTGCCGCACAAGAACCTGGCGCGCCTGATTCAGGGCTTTGCGAAAGTTGCACCTGAGATCCCGCACGATCTCGTGATCGTTGGGGAGGGGTTTGACCAACGCGGCGTCCTGCATCAGACGCTGGCCGACACTGGACTGGCAGGAAGCGGGCGAATCCAGATGCGGGGGTTCATCGGGAGAAGAGAGCTTCTCGCTCTCTATCGTCAGGCTGATGCGTTTGTGTTTCCTTCGCTCTATGAAGGCTTCGGTATCCCTGCTATTGAAGCGATGGAGAGTGGGTGCCCGGTGGTTGCAGCGAACTGCACGGCGCTGCCGGAGATCATAGCGGATGCAGGCCTCTTTTTTGATCCGTTCAGTGTGGATTCAATTGCCAAGGCGTTGCGGGGCGTGTGTTTGAGCTCGACCGTGAGAGAGGACCTCCGGGCTCGCGGGCGACTTCGGGCGAAGCAGTTCTCATGGGAGAAGATGGCCGCCGAGACCTTGCAGGCCTACGAACAGGTCGCTGGCTGAGATTACTTGCGGGGGATCTGATCCTGTGCGTTGCAAAGTTCCGTGGCCCCGAGCCTCCAAGTTCATCATACATACTCGTGAAATGATCGTATGAAACAGGTCATCGAAGAACAACGATCAGGCAAGATCAAGGTCGTCGAGAATCCTCCACCACAATGCGGCCTCGACGAGCTGTTAGTTCGCAATGTTGTGTCGCTGATCAGCCCGGGGACGGAAAAGCTGATGGTCGAAATGGGGAGGAAGAGTCTGGTGGGCAAGGCGCTCGCACGGCCTGATCTCGTATCGCTCGCGTACCGAAAGGCGAAGCGGGAGGGATTCCTCCGCGTATTCCGTGAAGCACTCTCGCGCTTGGATGAACCGCTTCCGTTGGGATACAGTTGTGCGGGCGAAGTCACGGCCGTCGGGTCCAAGGTGGAGGGGATCTCCGTTGGGGATCCAGTCGCCTGCGCGGGACACAGCTATGCAAGCCACGCGGAAATTGTTGCTGTCCCACAAGAGCTCTGCGTAAAGCTTCCGCGGGCTGGGAAGGGCCGTGCGATCTCCTACGAGGAGGCGGCATTCGTCATGCTGGGTGGCATCGCACTGCACGGCATCCGGTGTGCCGATGTGACTTTTGGTGAACGCGTTGCGGTCGTCGGTCTGGGGTTGTTGGGATTGCTGACGGTGGAGCTAGCGAAGTCGTACGGATGTCATGTGTACGGCATCGATATCGACCCAGTGAAGGTCAAGGTCGCGAAGAAGCTCGGATGCGGCGATGCGTTCCTGCTTGGCAGGGACGATGTTGATTCTGCGGTTCTCGATCTCACTGGCGGTCGCGGCGTGGACAGCGTCATTGTGACCGCAGCAGCAAAAGACAACAGTACGATCCTCCTCGCAGAACGAATTGCGCGGCAGCGGGGGAAAATTGTGCTCGTGGGAGTCGCGGACCTTTCGTTGACGCGAAAAGCGTTCTGGGACAAGGAGCTGACGTTCACGGTGTCCAAAGCCTCGGGGCCTTCGGCGGGAATCACTGGAGCGCGTGAAGCCATCCCATTTGAGCTCGCCCGATGGACCGAGAAGCGAAATCTTGAGGAATTCATTCGGCTTGTCGCGAACGGGTCGGTGCATGTGGATGATCTCATTACCCATCGATTCTCGATCGACAATGCTGTGGCCGCGTACGAAATGATACTGAGGGGTCGTCAGCGCTACATCGGCGTCTTGATAACATATCCGCAAACCGTCTCCCAGGAAACGACGGTTCGGCTGAAAAAGGGTGCGCGTTCGAGCGCGAAGCCGCGGACGGATCAGAACCTCAGAGGATATCTTGGCGTCATTGGAGCCGGGATGTTCACGAAGAACATCCTCTTGCCCGCTGCGAAAGACGTGGAGGGGATTCACTTTGCCGGGATCGCAGCAAGCCACGGTGTTAGCTCACGCCATCTCGGCGACAAGTTCGGCTTCGAATATGTGACGTCGGACTCCTCCGCTCTTCTCAATGACGAGAGGATCGGGAGCGTGCTCATCACAACGAGGCACAATCTCCACGCCCAGTTCGTCAACGAGGCGCTGAAGGCGGGCAAGCACGTGTTTGTCGAGAAGCCTCTCTGCCTCACCGGTCAGGAGCTGTCACGGTTGGAGCAGACCTTCAAGACCTCGGGCGGGGAATTGATGTTCATGGTCGGATTCAACCGACGGTTCTCTCTCCTCAGCCAGGAGTTGAAGAAAGCCTTCGAAACGAGAAACTCCCCGCTGGTGGCTCATTTTCGGGTGAATGCCGGGTTCATTCCTCCGGACCACTGGACGCAGGATCCCAGTATCGGTGGAGGACGAATCATCGGGGAGGTGTGCCATTTCGTCGACTACCTTCAATTCCTCACGAATTCAGATCCCGTCAGGGTATTTGCCCTCTCCATCGGCGGGGCGACCGGACGATTCATGCAGAGTGATAATGTCCACCTCTCTCTTCAATTCGCTGACGGCTCTCTCGGCTCGATCACATATACCGCACAGGGCACAAGAACGTTCTCACGCGAGCGGCTTGAAGTCTTTTGCGGCGAATCCATCGCCGTGCTGGATGACTTCCGGTCTCTGGAGCTCATCACCGGAACGAAGAGGAAGAGGAGACGGCTGTGGAACCAGGACTTGGGGTATAGGAACGAGCTGGTGTATTTCATCAATGGCGCTCCGGAGAGTTCTGCGGAGCGATTTCGTCAGGCAGCTCTGACGACGCAGGTGACGTTTGCGGCTGTTGAATCATTGCGGACCGGCAAACCCGTAGACATCAGTGAAGCACAAGAGCTGAAATGAAAATCCTGATGCTGAGTGCATATTTCCCGCCGGAGGTGGGGTCCGCGTCCCACCTCTTCTACGATCTCGGTATAGAATTCGTGCGAAGAGGCCACGAAGTGGCCGTGCTGACCGGCTACCCGACCTATAATGTTGATGTCGAGCGACTCCCGGTTCATTACCGATCAGGGTGGTGGATGAAAGAGATGGTTGACGGGATGCGTGTTGTGAGAATTCGAACGATCGGGATGCCGCGTCAGATTCCCGTCCTTCGGGGCGTCGGCCAACTTACCTTATCGATGGCTCTTTCCTTTTCAGGCCTCTTTCTTGAACCGAAGCGATTTGATGTTATCCTTCTCTATTCGCCGCCGCTGTTCCTGGCGCTGGCCGCGCTGTTCCTTCGACCGTTCAAGAAGTCGAAGGTTGTCCTCAATGTCCAAGACCTGTTTCCGCAGAGCGCTATCGATCTTGGACTGCTGCGCAACAACTCTCTGATACGAGTGTTTCGAAGCATCGAGTCCTTTGCGTACAAGCGGGCAGACGCTGTAACGGTGCACTCTCGGGGCAACAAGGAGCACGTACTGCGATGCAATGGATCGCCTCAGAAGACGTACGTGGTTCCGAACCTGGTCGATACGCGGGAGCTTACGCCGGGCCATCGTCTCAATGCATTTCGAGAGAGAGAGGAGATCGGCAAGGAGAAGTTTGTCGTTTCGTTCGCGGGCGTCATCGGTCTCTCACAAGATCTGGACACCGTCATTGACGCTGCGAGGATCTTGAAGGATGAGACGGATATCCTCTTCTACATTGTCGGCGACGGCCTGGAGAAAGCGCGCCTGATGAAGAAAGCGGAGGGGATGCCGAACCTCCGGTTCCTCCCGATGTTGCCGAAGAAGGAATATGCTGAACTGCTGCACGCATCCGACGCGTGTCTGGCAACGCTTCGACGGGAAGTCAAGACCCCGGTCGTTCCCTCGAAGATCCTGAGCATCATGGCGGCAGGCCGCGCTGTCATCGCCTCCTTGCCGCTTGAGGGAGACGCGCCTGCCATCATACAAGAGGCGCAAAGCGGCCTTTGCGTTGAGCCGGAAAATCCTGCAAAGTTGTCCGACGCTATACGGCGGATGTACAAAGATGCTGATGGAACGCTCGCCTGCGGAAAGAACGGTCGACGCTTCGTTGAGCAGAATTTCTCCGCGGACGTCTGCACGGGTCTGTACGAAGAGATCTTCAGATCCATCTTGAGTAAACGAGGGAAGGAACAATAGAATGATGGCAGAATATCAATCTGTATACAACGGAGGAAAGATTCTTGTCACCGGCGGAGCCGGAGCCATCGGCTCGACGCTTGTCCGAAAGTTGTGTGACGCAGGAGCCTCCATGGTGATCGTGCTGGATGACCTGAGCTCGGGCCATCGCTGGAACCTACCGCCTGCTCCAAACATGCTGTTTGTGGAAGGCAGCGTGCTTGACGAGGTGAAACTGAAGCGCGTCTTCTTTGAGGAGCCCGCGTTTGTCTTCCATCTCGCGGCATTCTTCGCCAACCAGAACAGCGTCGATCACCCGGAGACCGATCTAATGACCAACGGGCTGGGGACTCTTCGTCTGCTGGAGTACTCTAAGTTGGCAAAGGTGCATCGCTTCGTGTACGCGTCCTCTGGTTGCTCGATCTACGGCAGCTCAGCCCCCTTGCCGCTGCGCGAAGAATTCATGTCGATGAATCTGAGCAGTCCGTACCAGATCACAAAGATGCTCGGGGAGCTGTACTGCAACTTCTTCATCAATCATTATGATTTCCCGGCGGTGAAGACACGGTTCTTCAACTCCTACGGTCCCGGAGAGGTCCCGGGTCAGTATCGCAACGTAATCCCGAATTTTATTTTCTGGGCCCTGCAGGGGAAACCGCTCCCCATCACCGGTACCGGAGAGGAGACGCGCGACTTCACCTACGTTGAGGACATTGCAGACGGCATGATGAGAGCGGGGTATTTCGAGAAGGCGATCGGCCGTGAGATGAATCTTGCGTCCGCAGCCGAGACTCGCATCATCGATCTGGCGACGATGATCAATGAACTGACCGGCAATAAGGCCGGAATCGTATTCTCGAAACGAAGGAAATGGGACACAAAGAGCCGATTGTTAGCATCGATTGACCGGGCGCGGGACTTCCTCGGGTACGAACCAAAGACCTCGTTCGAGGAGGGACTTGCCGAGACCGTGCAGTGGTTTCGGCAGGAATGGGGAAACATTAAGGCCTCGGCGAGCTTCACGCCGGGCATGTCATCTGCAGTCAGAGAGATTGCGGCGGAACCGGAAGGGTCGGCCTCGGGCGCGTAGTGTCCGCTTCGGCATCGATATGAGCTGCAGAAAACACTGACGATCTTCTCATGGCCAAACACACCGAGCGCATACTGCTTCTCTTCCTGGATTTCTTCACCATCAACCTCGCCTACCTGGCCTACTATTGGCTTCGCGTTCGCAGCGGTTGGCTGAGCTACGCGATCGAGCCTGAGTTGGTCCTGCCGATGGTCGCCATCTACATCTACTGGCTGATCCTCTTTGCTTTTTTCGGGCTCTACCGATCCTGGTATGCCCAGTCACGGCTCGACGAACTCGTGACGCTGTTCCGCACGACAGGCATCGGCGTGCTCGTTCTCTTCTTCGTCATTTTTCTTGACGACGAGACGACACGATCGCAGACGGGCATGAGGGGGCTCATCGTCGCGTATTGGTTCCTCGTTTTCGGCTTCGTCAGCGTGGGCCGGCTGGGGATTCGCGCGGCGCAAAAGAGATTGCTGGAAGCAGGTATCGGCGCAAGGAATACACTGATTGTGGGCTGGTCCCACAAGGCCTACGAGCTTTGCGACATGGTGCTGAAGTACCCCGCGCTCGGATACAAGCTTGTCGGATTTGTAAAGGTGGGGATACCGGCGGCTGCGAAAAAGCCGAAGCGAGTCGACTACCGGGGAGTTCCGGTCCTCGGTTCGGCTGCGGATCTTACCGTGTTGGTTCAGCAGTACGGTATCCGAGAGGTGTTGATCGGCCTCGATTCGACGGAGCACGACAAGCTGCTGGACATCGTCAACTCCTGCAACGGCTACGAGGTCGGTCTGAAGATCATGCCGGACATGTACGACATCGTCAGCGGCCAAGCGCGCATCAGCTCGATTTACGGCTTCCCGCTGATCGAGGTCACGCCCGAGATTCTCAAGCCGTGGGAGGAGGCCCTCAAGCGCACCCTCGATGCGTTCGTTTCGACCACGATTCTTCTCGTCGGGTCGCCGGTCTGGCTTCTCGTCGCGCTGCTGGTCAAAGTCGGCTCGCCGGGTCCCGTCCTCTACAAACAGGAACGGGTCGGGAGGAACGGGAAGATCTTCAAGATGCTGAAGTTCCGCTCCATGCATTCGGATGCGGAGAAGCATTCGGGACCGGTCTGGGCATCGAAGCGCGATCCGCGCGTGACGAAGTTGGGAAAAATCATACGCCGGCTTCACTTCGACGAAGTCCCGCAGTTCGTCAATGTGCTGCGCGGGGACATGAGCCTGGTCGGGCCACGACCCGAGCGGCCGTTCTTTGTCGAGAAGCTTTCGTCCGAGCTTCCGCTCTACAGGCGTCGTCTCAAGGTGCGGCCAGGCATCACCGGTTGGGCCCAGGTGAAATACAAATACGACGAGTCGATCGAGGATGTGAAACTGAAGTTGAAGTACGACCTCTTCTACATCGAAAATATGTCGTGGCGGATGGATTTGAAAATTCTTTTCAATACCTTTTATGTGATGCTAGCCGGCAAAGGACATACCTGATGAACACTCCGGAGATCCAGATGGTCGACCTTGTCACTCAGTATCAAAAGATCAAGCCCGAGATCGATCAGGCGATTCACCGCGTGCTGGACTCGGGGCAATTCATCCTCGGGAAAGAAGTTGGGGAATTTGAAGCGGCAGCCGCGTCGTATCTGGGTGTTCACCACGCAGTGGGATGCGCCTCGGGGACGGATGCGCTACAGGTGGCCATGATGGCGCTCGGCGTCGGTCCGGGCGATGAAATTGTCACGACGCCCTTCACGTTCGTGGCAACTACGGAGACGATCGTTCTTCTCGGCGCCAAGCCGGTCTATGTCGATATCGACCCCAAGACGTTCAACATCGATTCCTCAAAGATCGAGGCCTCGATCACCAAAAGAACGAAGGCGATCCTGCCCGTTCACCTCTACGGCCAGCCTGCCGAAATGGGTCCTATCCTCGAGGTTGCCTCGAAGCACGGCATCCCGGTCATCGAGGACGCGGCGCAAGCCATGGGCGCAGAATACGAAGGACGCAAGGTAGGCGGCATCGGAACGCTCGGGTGTATCAGCTTCTTTCCGAGCAAGAATCTCGGTGCTTTCGGCGATGCGGGGATGGTTGTGACGAATGACGGGCCACTTGCGGAAAAAGTCCGAATGATTATTGTGCACGGCTCAAGAAAGAGGTACTACCACGAGATTATCGGTGTCAATAGCCGTCTGGATACGCTTCAGGCAGCGATCTTGAACGTGAAACTCAAGCATTTGGAAGAGTGGCACCAAGCTCGCCGGCGCGCCGCGCAGGTCTACACGACGTTGTTTGCCAACGCGGACGTGGTCACGCCCTACGAAGCGCCCTATGTGCGGCATGTTTTTCACCAATACACCATTCGCCTCAAGCAGCGGGATGCTGTCGCTCAGCGTCTCGCCGAGAAAAAGATCCCTCACGCAATCTATTATCCCATACCGCTGCATCTGCAGCAGGCATTTGCGCCCGTTGGACAACCGAAAGGGGCGTTTCCGGACACGGAGCGCGCTGCCGCGGAAGTCCTTTCGCTTCCGATGCACACCGAACTGACCCGGGAACAACAGGAGTATGTTGCTACGACCGTGCGTGGGGCGCTCGGCGAGCCCGTTGGCTCTCACTCCTCTCTTTAACGATTAGGTGACCCGAGATGGAACGTTGCCTGGTCGTCATACCGACATTCAACGAAGCTGAGAATCTTCCCAAGCTCATCCCCACGATCCTCAGCCTGGGGAGTCACTTTGAGGTTTTGATCGTCGATGACAACTCGCCGGACGGAACGGCGCGTCTTGTGCAGGAGATGCAGAAGACGGAACCTCGCGTCCATCTGATCGAACGGCCATCGAAGATGGGGCTGGGCACCGCGTACGTCGCCGGATTCAAGTATGCGATGCAAGATGATTATGCGTTTGTGTTCGAGATGGACGCCGACTTCTCTCACGATCCGGCTGAGCTGCCCAACCTGCTTGCGAAGGCTCAGCGATGCGATCTGGTGATCGGTTCGCGGTACATCTCGGGGGTCAACGTCGTGAACTGGCCGTTGAAGCGATTGATGCTCAGCTACGGTGCCAATCTCTACACGCGGGTCATCACCGGCATGCCGGTGATGGATGCGACGAGCGGATTCAAGTGCTTCAACCGCCGCGTGCTGGAGAGCATCAACCTGGACGCGGTCCATTCGAACGGGTATGCCTTTCAAATCGAGATCAACTTCCTGGCATGGAGGAAGGGCTTCCGGGTGTGCGAAATCCCGATCGTCTTCGTCGATCGACGGGTTGGGGTCTCAAAGATGTCCAAGCACATCGTATCGGAAGCGGCATGGATGGTGTGGAGGCTGAAGCTCAAGAGTCTGTTCGATGGAAGAAGATAAGAGCACTCGCGTGGCGAATAGACTTCCAGAGTAATGGAATTCAATAGGATCGGTTTTCTCTTCTTCGCGGCATTGCGTCTTTCCGTGACACCCAGAGATGCCTAGTAAACGACGACATACCGGTGCGCTTCAGCTCTCCATCATCATCGTCAACTACAACGTGCGTGACTTTCTCCATCACGCGCTCATCTCTCTGCAGAAGGCGATGAAGGGCATCCGGGGAGAGATCATCGTTGTTGACAATGCGTCGGATGACGGCAGCATCGAGATGGTCCACCGTCGGTTCCCCTCCGTGGCCCTTATCGCAAGCAAAACGAACGTCGGCTTTGCGAAGGCGAACAACCTGGCGCTCCAACGAGCGCGCGGCAAGTACTTCCTGCTGATCAATCCGGATACGCTGGTCCAGGAGGACACGCTGCGAGTGATGATCCGGTTCTTCGAAGAGAACCGGGATGTCGGCTTGGCCGGCTGCAAGATCCTGAATCCCGATGGGAGCTTCCAGCTTGCGTGTCGACGGAGTTTTCCGACGCCCTGGGTGGGGTTCACGAAGATGTCGGGACTCAGCGCGCTCTTTCCGCATTCGAGGCTCTTCGGCAAATACAACCTCACGTACCTCAGCCCCGATGAGACGTATGAGCTCGATGCGGTCAGCGGCTCGTTCATGATGGTGCGGCGCGAGGTGTATGAGCAGGTGGGTGGTCTGGACGAGGAGTTCTTTATGTACGGCGAAGACCTCGACTGGTGCTACCGGATTCAGCAGGCGGGGTGGAAGAACTGCTACGTCCATTCCACGCAAATCATTCACTACAAAGGTGAGAGTACCAAACGGAGCAATCTCGACGAGATCAAGACCTTTTACCAGGCAATGCACCTTTTCGTGATGAAACACCTCAGCCGATCTCACATCTTCGCCTGGCTGTTGCGGTTTGCCATCAGCATTTCCTCCCGGCTCGCGATGCTGAGGGCCTTTGTTCGACCGCTCGGGATCGCACTCATTGATTTCGTTCTGGTCGACGTGAGCCTGATGCTCGCTGAGTTGATTTGGTTCGGGACGATGTTCCGTCTCCCCCCGCACGCGTATCCGATCGTCTACACCGTCCCGGGCGTGATCGTCGCCGCCAGTCTCTATGCCGCCGGCGTCTACACGCATCGCCGCATGTCGGTTTCCCGGACGGCGGTTGCAACGTTGTTGAGCTTCGTTGTTCTCTCGGCCCTCGTCTTCTTTTTCAAGGATTACGGGTTCAGCCGCGGCGTGATCATCATCTCGGGAATGCTCAGCATATTGCTCCTTCCGCTCTGGCGACTCGCCTTGCGTGTGACGGGGAAGAGCACGTCGGAGGGCCGGAGGAGCATCTTCGGCCGGCGCACCCTGATCGTCGGGACGGATCGTTCGGGTCAGGAGCTCCTTCATCGGCTGCGGAGTCGCGTCAGCGACGGGTACGAGGTTCTTGGATTTGTGGATGTCAATCGGAGGCGGGTCGGTCAGAAGGTTGCCGGCCTCTCGATTGTCGGCAGCACGGACAACATCGGCAAGGTGATTCAGGATCTCAAGATCAGCGATGTGATCTTCTCGACGCAGGTGCTTTCGTATGCCGATATCCTCTCTGCCATCGGTCGTACGCGGCAGCAATCGGTCAATTTCCATCTCGTTCCGAATACGCTGGAAGTGATTATCGGGAAGGGGAGCGTGGATTCGTTGGACGAACTGCCGCTCGTGCAGATCACCTATAACATCGAGAAGGCATCTCATCGTGCCTTGAAGCGGGCGCTGGATGTCTGCATCTCGCTTCTTCTCTTGATTTCCACCTATCCTTTTGTATATTTCAAGAGAATCCTCACGGGAGCGTCGCGTTCGAACTTCATTCTCCGGCTCCCGACCGTCCTCTCGGGGAAGCTGAGCCTCGTTGGTCCGCCCATTGGCTCTCTCGCGCCGAAGCGACGTTTCGACCAGGCTCCGCTTGCCGGCAACCGTTCGGGCCCCGGCCTGTATCTCGGCAAACCGGGGTTGACCGGACTGATTCAACTGCAACGGACCCGTTCGTTGACCGCTGAAGAACAGGAACAATTCAACGTTTACTACGCGAAGAACCAATCCCCCGCACTCGATATCGAGATCTTGCTGAAGGCACTCCTCCAGTCGCGCAGGCCTCTCTTGGGATCCGGAACGGTGCCGCTGCCGGAGAGCGACACACGCCCAGCCTCACAGCCACGGCAGATCAGACGAAGAGGTGACCGCCGATCAATCGCAGCGAAAGGAATCTGAAGATGGCAAAATTGATACTGGAGTTCGAAAAACCGATTATTGAGCTGGAACAGAAGATCGAGGAGATGCGAAAGTACGCGGAAAATCTTGACATTGCCGACGAGATCAGCAAGCTGGAACAAAAGGTGGATCAGCTGCGGGATTCGATCTTCTCCAATCTCACACGCTGGCAGCGGGTGCAGCTGGCCCGTCACCCCGACCGACCCTATACGCTCGACTACATTCGTTTGATGACGGAGGATTTTATCGAGCTGCACGGGGATCGGCGCTTCGGCGACGACAAGGCGGTTGTGGGAGGACTGGCACAGCTGGACGAGCAAACCGTCATGATCATCGGCCATCAGAAAGGTCGGGATACGAAGTCGAACCTGTTCCGGAACTTCGGGATGCCGAATCCCGAGGGATATCGGAAAGCGCTGAGGCTGATGCAGCTCGCCGCGAAGTTCAAGAAGCCGATCATCACGCTGCTGGATACGCCCGGGGCCTATCCCGGCATCGGGGCGGAGGAACGGGGTCAAGCTGAGGCCATCGCGCGTAACTTGTTTGAGATGTCACACCTGCCCGTGCCGATCATCGTAGCCATCATCGGCGAGGGGGCATCGGGCGGCGCGCTGGGGATCGGGGTGGGGGACAGGATCCTGATGTTCGAGAACTGTTGGTACTCGGTGATCGCACCGGAATCCTGCTCGAGCATCCTCTGGCGGAGCTGGGACTACAAGGAGCAAGCGGCGGAGGCATTGAAACTGACGGCCGCAGATCTCCTCGAACAAAAGATTATCGATCGGATCCTTCCGGAACCACAGGGGGGCGCGCACCGGAATCACGAGCTGGCCGCACAGACGCTCAAGACCGCCCTTCTGGAGGAGCTGAGGGCGCTCAAGAAGCTCAAGCCTGAAAAACTCGTCCAAGACCGGATCGAGAAGTACTCAAAGATGGGCGCATGGCGTGAATAGCTCAGGATCGATTTCAATTTCAATGAAATGATCAAACACACCTCGAGCATTCGAGTCCGGTACGCAGACACCGATCAGATGCGATCAGTGTACTACGGAAAGTACTTTGAATACTTTGAGCAGTCCCGCTCCGATCTTCTTCGTTCTCTCGGCTTGCCGTATGCGGAGATCGAGAGCCACGGAACGTTCCTACCGGTCATCGAGGCATACGCCAAGTACAGGAAGTCCGCCCGCTACGATGATCTGCTGACCGTGGAAGCTACCGTCACTGAAATGCCGGTAGCCCGGGTCCGGATCCACTACAGGATTCTGGTCGAAGGAGAGGCGGAGCCGATCGTGGAGGGGTACACCGTCCACAGTTTCGTCAACTCCTCGACGGGAAGACCGACGCGTGCGCCCGCGATCTTCCTCCAAACGCTCGAGGAAGCCATGAACAAACCGGGGGATCCCCATGCTGAAAGCTGAACTGCTCGAAATTCTCTGCTGCCCGAAGTGCAAAGGTGATCTGGAGTATAAGCCGGAGCTCAACACGCTCACGTGCAAGAAGTGCGGCCATGTCTATCAGGTCAAGGATGATATTCCAATCATGCTGGTAGACGACGCGGACAAGCGGTAGCAGCACGCCAGGGTCCACTCGCCTTCTCCTTCCTCAATGATTGAAAAAGTCTTCCGGCTCGGCAAAGAAACAGCGATCTACGGCCTCAGCTCCATTGTCGGCCGTTTCCTGAATTTCCTGCTCGTTCCGTTCTACACAAACTATCTCACACCGGCCGAATACGGCGTGGTTGCCAACATCTATGCCTACGTCGCATTCATCTTCGTCATCTACGGCTACGGTATGGACTCGGCGTACATGCGGTTCGTCTCGTCGCTCGAGATCGGGGACAAGAAGCAGAATTTCAGCACGCCGTTCTTCTCGCTCGTTGCCACCTCGGTTCTCTTCTCCCTCGCTATCTATCTGTCTGCAACGCCGGTCGCGGGCCTGATCGGAGGCGCCGCTTCCCAATCGGACCTGATCCGTTACGCTGCCTGGATCCTCTTTTTCGACACCCTCTCCATCGTCCCCTTTGCCTACTTGAGGATGGAGAACAAGGCCAAGATGTTTGCGGGGCTTCGGATCCTGAACATCCTCGTCAACGTGGTCCTGACGATCCTTCTCCTCGCCGTTCTGCATATGAACATGGAGGCGGTGTTCATCGCGAACCTTTTGGCCTCAGCCTCCACGTTTCTGGTTCTGCTTTGGCTCGCCTTGCCGCAACTGACGTTCAGATACTCGAAGCAACTCTATCGCGAGTTCCTCCGGTTCGGGCTCCCTTACATCCCGGCCGGCCTGGCGGGCATCGCCATCCAGGTGATCGATCGCCCGATCGTGAGGGCCCTGACAAATGATGCCACGCTCGGAGTCTATCAGGCGAACTACCGGCTGGGTGTTTTTATGATGCTGGTGGTCGGGATGTTCGACTACGCCTGGCGGCCGTTTTTCCTGACTCATGCCAAGGACGCGGATGCCAAAGAACTCTTCGCCAAGGTGTTCACATACCTTGTCGCGCTGATGATGCTCGTGTTTGTCACGGTCTCTCTCTTCATTGACGACCTCGTTCGGATCCACCTCTTCGGCCGGTACTTCATCCATCCTGACTACTGGGGGGGATTGTCGATTGTCCCTGTCGTCCTGCTGGCCTATGTCTTCACCGGTGCGTACGTGAACTTTGTCGTCGGTGTCTATCTTGAGAAGAAGACAAAGTATCTTCCGTACGCGACCGGCGCCGGCGCGCTGGTCAACGTTGTGGCAAACTACGCGCTGATCCCGAAGCTTGGCATCATGGGCGCCGCGATCGCTACCTTCCTGAGTTACGTCGTGATGGCCGTCGGGATCTATTTCCCTTCCCAGCGGCTGTACCGCGTGCGGTACGAATGGGCTCGGATCGCACGCCTGTCCGCGGCCGCTCTGCTTGCTTTCCTCGTGTACTCAGTGCTGCATCTTGAGCCCGGCTCGGCGTCCGGGGTTGTGATAAAATCCCTGATTTGCGGTGCGTTCGTCGTCCTCGTCTTCTTGCTGCGGGTTTTCGATCGGAGCGACGTAGAACAGACCAAGGCAGCGATCTCCCGAATGTTCAGTCGTTCCTGACGCAAAGTCGCTGGCGGAGAGACTCGTGAGGGCGAAGCTGAGATCGCCAACCCGGGCCGCTTGCCTTATCTCATTCGATCTGTGCCTCACCTCATGTCGATTCTCGTCCCATCGAACTCTTTGCCACGAAACGTGTTCATGAGGGGAGGATTAGGCGGTCCGAGAGTTTCCCCCAACCTCGCGGCGCGCGAATCGTTGATACTCGCGTCAATCTTTGGTATATTCAGTCGAGATGACTGAATCGGAGAAAGGTAGAGAGTGACATCTGAGAATCCGAAGTCGAGCTGGGTTCCCACGAACCCCTTGTACGATCCGGCGAAGCCGATGCAAATTGGAGGCCAGGCGGTAATCGAGGGGGTGATGATGCGTGCGCCCGGCTCAGTGGCGACGGCCGTGCGTCGGGCGAACGGCGACATCGTCGTTCAAAAACAGACGTTTGTCTCAATTCTTGAGAAGTTCAAAGCTCTCCGTCTCCCGGTCCTGAGGGGTGCGGTTGGTCTTATCGACATGTTGTACCTCGGGATCAAGACCCTGAACTTCTCGGCCGAAATAGCGATGATGGACGTTGAGACGGAGAAGCCTCCGAAGAACGGGAACGGCCAGGCGAAGAAGAAATCGAAGACCCAATCCACGGCTGCGATGGTGAGCACGCTGGTGGTTGCACTCGCACTCGGGGTCACGATCTTCTTTGCCGTTCCCATCGTCGTAACGACCAAGGTCTTTCCGTTCGAACAGAACGCCCTGGCGTTCAACCTTGTTGCCGGCCTGATCCGGATCGCGATCCTGCTCGGTTACCTCGTGTCGATCTCGCTGATGAGAGACATTTGGCGACTGTTTCAGTTCCACGGTGCCGAGCACAAGACCGTCTTCGCCTTCGAATTGAGTGATATGCTGATCCCGCCTGCCGTGAAGCAGCACAGCAGGTTCCACCCCCGATGCGGCACAAGTTTCCTGCTCATCGTCATGTTTGTCGCCGTTCTCTCGTTCAGCCTTCTCGACGCGCTGCTCATACGGTTGTTGGGCGGCGTGACGATGGGAATTCGCCTCTTGACGCATCTTCCCTTCATCCCGGTTGTCGGCGGCATTGCGTACGAAGTCATCAAGTTCTCGGCAAGGCACAGCTCGACGTGGTGGGGAAAGATCATCATTGCCCCCGGACTCTGGCTGCAGCGTATTACCACCAAGGAGCCTGATGAGACCCAGGTCGAAGTGGCGATCGTCGCGCTTCGATGCGCGCTCGGTCTCGAGGATGCTGCCAAGTACTGCTTGAAGGAGCCGTCGGAGGTCGAGGACTTCTCTTCCGTGGCGGCAAGCTGATAGGAGGCGCAGCCGGCCTGGGCCGACGTATCCTCCGGCGAAGACGGAGGGATCCGGAAGCATTCACTAGCGATCACGAATATGTTCGACAAGCTCGAAAAGATCGTAGAACGGGTCCTGGACATCCAACGCTTGATGTCCGATGCGGCCGTGGCCTCAGACCAACGGCGTTCCCGCGACCTTGGGAAAGAACTCCGCGCGCTGGAGCCGATCGTTGCGGCGTACCAGCGGTACAGGAAAGTGGAGAACGACCTCAGGGGAAGCAAGGATCTGCTTGGTTCCACGCCCGACCCGGAGCTCAAAGCGATGGCGCAGGAAGAGTTCGAGACTCTCAAGCAGAAACTTGCCACGCTCGAGGAGGAGCTGAAATTGTTGCTGGTTCCTCAGGATCCGAACGACTCAAAGAATTTCATCATGGAGATCCGGGCAGGCACGGGAGGAGAGGAGGCGGCTCTCTTCGCCGCGGATCTCTACAGGATGTACACGCGGTATGCCGAGCGAAAAGGTTGGAAGGTTGAGCTGATGGACTGGAACGAGACAGGGAAGGGGGGCTTCAAAGAGGTGGTCTGTTCCGTGTCCGGTGAGGGGGCGTACGGCCAGATGAAGTATGAAAGCGGAGTGCATCGCGTGCAGCGAGTTCCGGAGACAGAAGCCCAAGGGCGCGTCCACACCTCTGCGGCGTCGGTCGTGGTGCTACCCGAGGTTGAGGATGTCGAGATCGAGATCAACCCCGCCGACCTCCAGATCGACACGTACCGCTCCGGTGGAAAAGGCGGGCAGAATGTCAACAAGGTTGAGACCGCCGTCAGGATCACGCACATGCCGTCGGGGATTGTGGTCGCTTGCCAGCAGGAACGATCGCAGTTTCAGAATCGTGAGCGGGCGATGAAGATGCTCCGGGCGAAGCTCTACGAGGTCAAGATGAGCGAGCAGAATGCGTCAGTCGCTGCGCAGAGGAAGTCGATGATCAAGAGCGGCGACCGGAGTGACAAGATCCGCACGTATAACTTTCCCCAAAACCGCGTGACAGACCACCGCATCGGCTTAACGCTGTATAACCTCTCGGTGATTGTCGATGGCCAGCTGGACGAGCTGATCGAGAAGCTGCGGGTGGCCGATCGGGCGGAGAAGCTTCAGGTCGAAGCCTGAGCTACCCGGCGCCATTCTTCGGCGTCACCGTCCGGACCCTTCCAAAGAACCCCTTCAACAACTCCTCACTTTCACGATCACAGACGCCGGAGACGACGTGGAGGGTGTGGTTCAGGCGTTTGTCGTTGACGATGTTGTAGAGCGTGCCGCAGGCGCCCGCCTTCGGATCAAATGACGCGAACACGAGGGTCGGGACTCTGGACAGCACAATCGCACCGGCACACATCGGACACGGCTCCAACGTCACGTAGAGCGTGCATCCTTCCAGCCTTCTTGAATGGAGATGGTTCGCCGCGGCCGTGAGCGCAATCATTTCCGCGTGCGCCGTCGGATCCTGCAGTCGTTCGGTCTGGTTATGACCGCGTCCGATGACTTTTCCTTCGTGCACCACCACTGCGCCGACCGGCACCTCGTCCTGCTCGAAGGCTTTCTCCGCTTCACGCAGAGCCTGCTTCATCCAATCCTGGTGCTTGGCCATCGTCTTGAACGGGCTTTGCCATCTTTCCGACCGGCGATTCGACGGTCTGAATTCCTTGAGCGTTCGAGAACTCCCGAAGCGTTGTCGCGATGCGCTCGGCCCCTTCCCTCACCCTCGTCAGGTTCTCCAACGCCTTGGGCCTCGACGCCACGTCCCGAAGAGCTCGCTGAAGGTGGAGAAAAATGATCGTGAGCGGATTGTTGATTTCGTGTTGAAGCGACCGGATCATCTCTTGAGCTGTCAGGAGTTGTGTCTTCTTCACCTCCAGCTCCTGCAAGTGTTCCAAGCGGAGCTTCTCTTGCGCATTGATTCGGTTGCGGTACTCGATTACTTTCACAAGCACGACGGCGAGCAACCACATCCAGATCAACGCATCAAACCTCTCGAAGAGATTGAAAGCCTTAAAGTGCGTCAGCTTGATATCCCGGTAGAAGTCCATCGTGGTGATGAAGAAGTACGCATAGATGATATAGCCCGAGAGCACAGCGGGATGTTTGATGAAAAAATCCCTCAGCGGCTTTAAGAACTTCAAGAGTTTCTTCATAGCGTCGCTAACGGTTGTTCTTGGCGGTCTTTCCTGAGGCTTCGGATCGAGCCGCCCGGATGCTTCACTTCCTCGCAAGAATTTGACGAAAAATAATGCTGGAAGCAAACCAAGACCTGTGATCTTGATCATAATGAGAGTTCGCAGGAATCGAGAGCACCACCGATTGCGTCCCTGCAACCAGTGTGCTAGAGTTGCAGATATTTTCCAGGTGGCCAGAAGGTTCGACGGACGAAGGTGGTGTTGCTCAGTATGATTGAAGAGCTGCAAGTTGACACTCAGCGGAATTGAGTTCATCGAATGTGAAGCGGCGACCGGCCACGGTGCGAGCCTCGGCTTTCAGGTTCCAGGATCGCTTCGGGCAGCTTCTCGCGCTTCCTTCTGATTCGACGCCCGCTGAATTCGAGTTTCGCCGCCGCAACACTCTTGAGTACCTGACAGTGCAAGCGGATCTGTAAGAACCATCAAAACCAAGGCGATCGTATGAGGAAAGCACTCAAGTATCTTGGCACTGTCGCAGGCGTGCTCGGACCGTTCGTCCTCTACTTTTTCCTGAAGTACCCGGAGGTGAACAAACCGTCGGACTTGAAGGTCGAAGCGACGCCGGACAGGCTCGCGCGCGGCCGGTACCTTGCGGACCACGTGGCTGTCTGCATTGATTGCCACTCTGAACGGAACACGGCACTCTGGTCTGCGCCCATCGTCCCCGGAACGGAAGGGAGGATTTCGATTGGATGAAAGCTGGGGAGTGCCGGGCATCGTCGAAGCCAAGAACATCACTCCGGCGGGTATTGGGAGGCTGACCGACGGGGAGTTGTTCCGGGCGATCACCTCAGGGGTGCGGGCGAATGGGCAGGCGATGTTCCCGATCATGCCGTATGCAGCGTTCAACAAGCTCTCCGACGAAGACCTCTATTCAATTATCGCGTATGTTAGAACGCTCAAGCCGATCGACAACGCCGTCTCGGATCACAGGCTCGACTTTCCGATGAACATGATCGTCCGCATAATCCCAAAACGTCACACCGCCATTCAATCCCCCGACACATCTGACAGGTACGAGTATGGAAAATATCTCGCGAACACAGCCGACTGCATCGACTGTCATACCCGGCAGGTGAGGGGCGAAGCGATCAAAGGGCTGGAATTTGCGGGCGGATTCGAGTTTCACCTTCCTGAGGGGACGGTGCATTCAGCGAACATCACGCCGGATGAGGAAACCGGCATCGGCAGCTGGTCGGCCGATGACTTCGCGGGGCGTTTCAGGCAATACGCTTCCGCGGACGGCAGCACTCTCGAAGCACTCGCGGCCGAGTACAATACCCCGATGCCGTGGGTGGCGTTCTCGGGGATGAGTGAAAGCGACCTCACCGCGATCTACAAGTACCTTAGAACGGTCCCACCGATCAGGAACCAGGTCGAGAAGTTCACGCCGAACGCGAAATAGAGGCGGCTGTCCAACTGAGCACTGCGTGCAAAGAGGGGTGCGGATTCCGGGGTACGGGGAGGGGAATGGAGAAGGTGAGGGATGAATTCCGCGAGGTGCGATCGGGACTCCTGTTGTGCGCCTGAAGGGAGTCGAACCCCCAACCCTCAGATCCGAAGTCTGATGCTCTATCCAGTTGAGCTACAGGCGCAGCTTGATTTCACTGAACCACAGGTTTTCTGCCGGTTCAGTATTGTTGAAACAAGATACGATTCTTCTACAAACTCTTCAACACGTTTTCGTTCTATTGGAGCCGTGGTGTCGATGAGAGAATGAAGGCGAGTCAGCGGAAAAACAACTGGCGTGTCATCTGAAGATTTGAATCTTGCACTTGTAGATTTCATTTAGAAGCAATTGGTATTCTTGATGGAAGGCGTTCCTTTTAGACACAGTATAAGATGCTCCTGCCTGACCGAAGGGTGAGTCGGTGAGGGCAGCTTTGGTTTTGATGAAACGGCTCACGATTGCGCTTTCAGTTTTCTGCAGGTCAGCGAAATCACATGTGGTTCTCATTGAACGCAAAATAGTAAGAACGATCCCGACGGACTTCAGTGACGCCACCACTTTCTTCTGCAGTGTTGGGTCTGGAGTGTCAATGTATTTTCCACCAGCTGCATACATGCTCTCTACGGCTCTTTGAATTCGGTCGAGCAATTGAGAGTAGATTTCTCGGCGACGGAATTCGTGGCTAGTTCGCTTGCTCAAGAAGTATGAAACAAAGACGCCAACTATCAGCGTCGTTGCGATTTGAAGCACATCAGTGAGCTTAAACTGGAAAAAGGATTTTCCGACTTCGTTTGGTCTCAACCAAACGGCTAGGTCCAGCCCCAAAATTAGAAGGAAAATTAGGATTGCCAATATGACGAGGAGCTTATCAGTTTTCCACATCTTGCATGTACCCCGTTATTTCATCGATCAAGGATGACTCCTCGGTAGAAACAAACCTCAGCCTCTTCAAGCAAATCTTCTTTCCGTATTTTCTGGCTAATCCTCCGAAGGCTTCCTCGAGGAAAGAGGTAGCATATCCCTCGGTCCCGTCAAGGACAATCGTTATCTCATAATCACTATTCGGGTCCTCGAAGTGCTTTTCCAACAGTTTTTCTCGGAACTCTTCGCCCGAGAATGGACCGTCGGCCTTGTACCTCGCCCCAGGTGTGGTGCTGAATTCCTTGGCAATGTTGATCGTAATCATCTTTACACCTTTCTCTTTTCAAACAAATTCCCAGTAAAGCAATGTGCCGTGAAATTTGTCCCGAAGCTCCATGCTTTGGTCATTGTCGCATTCAACATAGCCGTGATTCGAGATGATTCGCAGGTTCTCGATCAGCTTGTTCTTGGAATAGCTGTAGATCTTAGGGAGACCCTTCCCTCGCCATTTGTTTTTGATCCTTGTTCTGTACTCCCCTTCAAGCGTAGATTGGATCAGCCTGGAGTCCATCGCCGTATTGCCAAAGAGCTGCAAAACCCTTTCTCGAAAGTTCTTTCGAACCGTGACAGGAATCCCTCTGCCGTTGTCTAAGAACGCGAAATGCACTTTCCTTTTATCTCTATCGGGCAGAGCCATTAGCCACCATTTCCAGTTCGGGAGCCGTTTTTCGTATGCGTGATGTCCTGTATTAACCATACATTCAATAAGCGTCGCATACATACTGCGTGTGCTCGCATCTCCGACCCTTCCCAATTGTGCCTTTCCGAAGTTGATGACTTGTTGTGCCACCTTGCCTCGAACGAGTTGTCCTGATTTTACTGAAAGGATGTCACTGTCATCGGGGTCGAACTTGAAATTCGCCTTGACATAGTTGAAGAACGAAGACTGCAGCAGCACTTGATGCGTATACTCGTCGTTTGGAAAGTTGCCCCCGAATTTTGTGAAATGCAATGACTTTTCCAGATGATCGAAGACGCTGATAGTGTAGAGGATCGCGTCAACTGAGATTTGCCTGATTTTAGACATGTCAAGGAAGATACCCTTCTTCTCTTGTGCGTATGCGTAGATTGTCTTGTAGAACATCAGCATTTCGTCAACGTTGGTTACAAGGCTGAAAACTTCTGGGACGGGAATCTCATACTTGTGCTCCTTCCTTATGTAGGCAACTCCCGTATACTGTGGAGGTTCCATCCTCTTCGCCATTCCCTTATTTAGAGCGTGTTGAAGGGCCTCTTGTTCCTGCCTCTTCAGCAATTCTCGCATGGAGCGGCGACGCGAATGTTTCTTCCACTTCGGCATTTGGTACAGTTTCTTCATCCCTTTATCAATTCCAGTCTTTTTGTGGATGGAATGTACCTGATTTGCGTCGATGATGCAACGACGCTACGGTTTTGCCCCAGTATTCCCGTCTCCGTTTGACAATCGGCTTGTGACTTGGTAACTTCACATCAGCGATTTCCCTGCCTATCGTTCTAGATGACTTTCTTGGCGGTGAGAAAGGAGTGCCGAGTGTATGATCCTCAATGTCGTCCTATTGGTGGTCGCACTTGTTCCCTTTGCTCTTATCTACTTGACCAAGAGATACAAATGGAGACTAGATGGGAAGTATCTTGACATTCTGGCAACACTGGTCATGACGTTCTTGGGAGCATTTCTAGCGATTCGACTGACTGTTTATGAAAATGAGAAAGACCAAAGAACCGCCCTGGCCGCCATACTGGAATCGACACAATGGGTTTGCCAAACTGAAACAAGGATGGTTCAGCTTGTCCTAGATAGTCTTGATACACAGCCAGAGGACTACTTTAGCTCGTTCAGATCTATCGAAAGTCCAAGTGACCCAACGATGCTCGGCGAACTCCTGAGGAATGGTGACTTGTATCGTTACACCTCAAAACGGTTCAGATCCCTGCTCCCCCATCTGATTCTATCCTTCAGGAGCTTGAGGGTTGTTATTGAAAAAGAGAATCGGTTTCCTCTTGAACAGCTACTCCGTCTGCTACACTACGAGAGAGACTTGCTCGCAAACGAAAGAGAATTTGTGACAGGTATGATCGGCGAAGAAGAGGTGACTCAAAGACACAGATCTTCTGTTGATCAATTCTTGAGTGTGATGCAACAGGCCGAAGATTCGGCCAAGACGATAGTCGAAGAGATCAACAGAACTATCGACTCCCTCAAGATTCTTCAAGAATCTGTAGCTGATTCTCTGAGAATCCTGGAAGGAATGATAAAAAGTCATCGCTGATTAAATAGTGTCTGGTAGGAGGGTGGATTCTTGTGATCCAGCCTTTCGCCCTTTCACAGTAAACAGATTGATTCCGCTTTGCCAAATAGCTTAGGGTTTTGACAGATCTGGCAAAGGTCACTGGTCAATAAGCTCATGAAAAATCCTTCAGAAGAGATCGTGACGGCTTGGCTTCAAGAATGCAGAGGCTATTTTACGATGAACAACATCAAAGTGCCCAAGAAAGGCGGGTGTCGAGGGCCAACATATTCCCCAGGCGGGGCCAGAAGGATTCCCCACCTGTTGCGTTGGTTGAGCGAGAGTATAG
>Ga0315277_10000297_pt1 | contig 82148 bp, 93 predicted proteins | sample YL17G05_15_MG_FD_203695 | JGI IMG/M metagenome (GOLD analysis project Ga0315277, IMG submission 203695) | Sediment microbial communities from Yellowstone Lake, YNP, Wyoming, USA - YL17G05_15 | ecosystem: Environmental > Aquatic > Freshwater > Lake > Sediment | place: USA: Wyoming | collected...
ACAAAGATAAAGGTATAGGTCGTCCCTCGCCAGTCTCTCCATGGGGTTGGAAGACCAGAGGTAAAAAGACCAGAAGTAGGAAAATAGGACTAAAATATACGATAAGTCCAAGGAAGTCGACTAAAAAGATATGACAAGATCACTAAAAAAGGGTCCTTACATAGATCCAAAATTAATTAAGAAAGTTCAAAAAGCGATCGATGCTGGGGATAAAAAGTCCATAAAAACCTGGGCCAGGAGAAGCACTATTACTCCGGAAATGGTAGGTATGACTTTTGATGTCCATAATGGCAAGCAGTTTTTGCCGGTTTTTTGTAGCGAGGCTATGGTGGGACATAAATTAGGTGAATTTTCTTTTACCAGAAGATTCTCGGGTCACTCGTCAAAGAAAGGAAAGGATACAAGTGAAACCAAGTGAAGGAGTAAGATCGGTTTGTAAATATGCCAGAATTTCACCTAAAAAGGTGATGCCGGTGTTAAATATGGTGCGGGGTAAAAAGGTGAACGACGCCATAAACTTTTTAACTTTTGATCCTACTAAAGCGTCAGAAATGATCCTAAAAACGCTTAATTCTGCCATTGCCAATGCCAGGCAAAAAAATGTCACCAATAATTTATATGTGCAAAAGGCGGTGGCCGACACGGCGCCAACCGCCAAGAGATTCCGGTTTGGCTCAAGGTCGCATTCCAGCAGGATTTTAAAAAGAAACACGCATATTACAGTGGTGGTAGGCAGCAAGGAGGGCAAGTAAATGGGTAATAAAATCAACCCTACCGGATTTCGCGTTGGGATAACTAAAGATTGGGTTTCCAGGTGGTATCTTGCTAAGAAGTCTGTAGCCGGAGCTTTGCTTGAAGATCAAAAAATCAGAAAGTTTTTGACCAAAAGATTTGAGGCGGCGGGTGCAAAATGCGTGGAAATTGAAAGATCTTTAAACGATGTAAATATCCTGGTGAAAGTATCAAAACCGGGTGTGGTTATCGGACGCGGAGGAGTGGGGATTGACGAAGTTAAAGAAGAATTAAAAAAGCTTACCAACTCCAAGATGAGCCTAACCGTTGAAGAAGTTAAAAACGCGGAAACGGACGCGCAGTTAGTAGCGGATTTTATATCACGGCAGCTAAAAAGAAGAATGCCGTATAGGCGCGTGATGAATAGTGCCATAAACTCGGCTATGGAGAGGGGCGCAAAGGGCATAAAAATTAAGCTCGCAGGACTGTTGGGGGGCGGAAATACTATTGCCAGAACGGAAACTTTGTCCCAAGGCTCTATTCCGGCCCAAACCCTAAGGGCGGACATTGATTTTGCTAAGGTGGATTGTCTAATGCTCTTTGGAAAGATCGGTATAAAAGTTTGGATTTATAAAGGAATGAAGGAGATTTAACTTTAGAGCAAAGCCCCGTGATCTATCGTGGGGCTTTGCGAGAAAGGAAGCGGAGATTCATTATGTTAATGCCAAAAAAAGTCAAGTATAGAAAGCAAATGCGGGGTATTAACAAAGGAATGGCTCTAAGGGGTTTTACCATAGCCTACGGGGACTACGCTTTAAAGGCTATGGATAGGGGGCTTTTGACCTCCAGGCAGATCGAAGCGGCTAGAAAAGCCGTGTCGCACGTTACAAAAAGAGGCGGGAAACTTTGGATTAGGATTTTCCCGGACAAAGCTGTAGCAAAAAAAGCTAATGAAACCAGAATGGGAAGCGGTAAGGCGCCAACGGATCATTACGCGTGCGTAGTAAAGCCTGGGAGGATTCTCTTTGAAATGGCGGGTACTACGGAAGGTGTGGCTTTTACTGCGCTGGGTAGAGCCAGTAGGAAATTGCCCATAAAAACCAGGTTTATCAAGGAGGAGCAGTGAGTGTAAAAAAATTTATGGGGAAAATAGTGTCCAACAAAATGAAAAATACTGTGGTGGTGGCGGTGGAGTTGCCTAGAAGACACCCAATATACGGAAAAATGATTAAAAACACTAAAAGGGTTAAGGCGCACACCGCCGAAATGTATCAGGTGGGTACGGTAGTGGAAATCGTGGAAACAAAGCCGTTTTCTAAAGAAGTGTCGTTTGAGGTTGTAAATGCGGGCCGCCATGAGGAGAAAAAGTAATGTTACAAAGAGGAACCATTTTTAAGCCTGCCGACAACAGCGGAGCCAAGGCCTTTAAGCTTATTGGAATGCCCGGAAACTCCAAGACGAAGTTTGTAGGCGTAGGGGATATAGTGAATGTTGCCATAAACGGTGCGAGTTCTACCGGTGTTGTTAAGGATCACTCAATTGTTAAAGTGCTTATCGTCAGGACTAGAAAAGAAATTAGAAGAAAAGACGGCAGCTATATTAGGTTTGATGATAATGCCGGGGTGGTAATAAATAACGACGGTAGTATGGTCGCCACCCGCGTTTTTGGCCCGGTGGCACGGGAAATTAGAGACCTGGGCTACTTAAAGGTGGCCTCTCTTGCTAAGGAGGTTTGGTGAAGAGGTTTCTTCTATGAAGATAAGAAAGAACGACAAAGTAAAAGTATTAGTGGGCAAAGACGCCGGCAAACAGGGCAAGGTGTTGATGGTGCTAAAAGACGCCCAAAAAGTGGTAGTGGAAGGGGTAAATATAGTTAAGCGACATGTAAAACCGGGTAAAGTTTCTAAAGAAGGTGGGATTATCAAGATTGAAAAACCCGTTTCTGTGAGTAATGTTATGTTGATTTGCGAAAAATGCGGAAAGGCGGTAAGGGTAGGCTTTTCTGTTGTAGGCGACAAGAAATACCGGGTTTGCAAAAAATGCGGGGAGGTTTTTGGCAAATGATCAGACTTTACAATGTGTATAAAGAAAAAGCCATTAAAGAGCTAAAGAAGGAACTTGGTGTAAAAAATGTCATGCAAGTCCCGCGTCTTACAAAAATCGTAGTAAATGCCGGAATTGGTGGCTACAAAGATTCTCGAGAAGCTGTGGAGTCGTTTGTGGCGGAGCTTTCCGCTCTCACAGGTCAAAAACCTTCTCCAAGAAAGGCCAGGCTTAGCGAGGCGGGTTTTAAAATAAGGCAGGGGGATGTGGTGGGTTACATGGTTACGCTTAGAGGGGCCGCCATGTGGGTGTTTTTGGACAAATTAATAAATGTGGTTTTGCCAAGGGCCAGAGGTTTTTGGGGTATGGAAAGTAGCGCTTTTGACGGCAACGGCAACTATTCCTTGGGAATAAGAGAGCATACTGTGTTTCCGGAAGTCAATCCCAACGCTGTTAAAGGGATAAGATCTTTGCAAATTACTATTGGGACAACCGCTAAGGATGACAGTACGGCCCTATCTCTGCTAAAATCCCTAGGTTTTCCGTTTAAGAAAGACTAAATATGGCAAGGAAATCATGGTTAGAAAGAATGAAAAAACCCGCTAAGTTTGAGGTAAGAGTGTACAACCGGTGCAGACTCTGCGGGAAACCCCGGGGTTTTATGAGAAGGTTTGGTATTTGCCGGATTTGTTTTAGGGAGCTGGCCCACAAAGGCGAAATTCCCGGCGTCAGAAAGAGCAGCTGGTGACTTTATGGACAGAATAGCTAATTTACTAACCTCGCTTAAAAACGCCACCATGGTAGGCAAGTCTTCCACAGAGACCAACCTTTTTAAGCAGGGCAAAGAAGTTTTAGAGGTTTTTAAAAGTAAAGGTTTGATTAGAGACCTGAAAGTCTTTAAAGACGAAGAGAGCGGTTTTAAAGGGCTGCATATTGACTTTGTGGATGCTAACGGGCCGGTTAGAAAGCTTGAGACCGTGAGGATTTCCAAGCCCGGTCATAGAGTTTATAGTGACTTTAAAAAACTACTTAAAGTAAAGGCCGGACTTGGGGTGTTGGTGGTTTCTACCTCCCGAGGGATGATGAGCGGAGAAGAGGCCAGAAAAAAGAAATTAGGCGGAGAGCTTGTTTGCAAAGCCTATTTCGTATGAAAAACACTTCGTTTGAGGGCGTCATTGCTTAAAGTATATGTCAAGAATTGGAAAAAGAAAAATTTTAATACCGCAGGGAGTGGAGGCCACAATTTCCCAAAGGGAAGTTGTGATTAAAGGTCCAAAAGGCGAATTAAAAATAGTAGTTCCGTTTGGAATCGCGGCTGTCTCAAAAGATGGCTTTTTAACCACTGTCCCGGAGGAAGAAAGTAAAGCCAGGTTTTTGTCCCCGTTGCTTGGTCTTACTAACGCCCTTCTAAGTAACGCCATGACTGGCGTGAAAGAGGGTTTTTCAAAGAAACTGGAGCTGTCTGGTGTAGGTTACAGAGCCAAAAAAGTCGACAAAGGAATTTCTATGACTTTAGGGTTCTCTCATCCGGTGGAGTTTGAAATACCGGCAGGGATAAATATTGAGGTGGAGGACAACACTAGGGTTACCGTCTCCGGAATCGATAAGCAGTTGGTAGGCTTGATTTGTGCAAAAATAAGAAAGCTTAAAAAGCCAGAGCCATACAAAGGAAAAGGGATTAAGTACAGCAATGAAGTAGTAAGAAGAAAAGCCGGCAAGGCAGGCAAGGCGCAAACATGATCTCAAAAGTCATGAAGAGAAAAAATAATAGAGAGAGAAGAAGATTAAGAATTAGGGGAAAGGTTGTGGGCACGTCTGCCACACCCAGACTCTCGATTTTTAGATCCAACAAATATATTTATGGTCAGATAATCGACGACGTTAAAGGGAGAACTTTGGTAGCGGCAACAGGCGCAAAAAATCTGGAAGCGTCAAAAAAATGCGGGGAGTTGTTGGCACAAAAGGCCCTAAAGTCAAAAATAAAAAAAGTGGTTTTTGACAGGGGTGGTTACAAATACGCAGGGCGGGTGGAAAAATTTGCGGAAGGAGCAAGACAGGAAGGTCTTGAATTTTAATTATGCGTGTACAAGACGGGTTTGAGGAAAAAGTCATTCAAATAAAGAGGGTTTCTAAAAAGACTAAAGGTGGTAATAGGATTGGCTTTACTGCTCTGGCGGTGGTTGGGGATAAAGCCGGCAAAATCGGCACAGGTATGGCTAAAGCCTTAGATGTTACAACGGCTATTTCCAAAGCCTTAAGTAAGGCCAGACGGGATGTCGTAAGCATTAATATAAGCGAAAACACCATTCCTCACGAAGTTTTGGAAAGCTTTAAGGCGTCTACCGTCAAAATAATGCCTGCGCCTAAAGGTTCAGGAATTATCGCGGGCGGGGCAGTTAGAGATGTTCTGTCTTTGTGCGGGATACGGGATGTATCAGCCAAGATGCTTGGGTCCAATAACAAAAACGGGGCCGTTATGTGCACTGTTAACGCGCTTAAGAAATTGGAGAAAAAGGTATAGTTATGGAACTTTCTAACTTGTCAAAAATTAGTGGAAACAAAGGTCCCAAAAAAAGGATCGGCAGGGGCGGAGGCAGCGGAAAAGGCTTCCATACCGTGGGAAAGGGTAACAAAGGTCAAAACGCCAGGAGCGGCCACGGAATTCCCGTAGGTTTTGAAGGCGGACAGGTTCCTTTGTACAAAAAACTTCCTAAAATAAGGGGCTTTAAAAGGTCGTATAAAAGAAGGCCAGCCGTGTTAAACTTTTCCAACTTGGATGTTTTTGAGAATGGCGCCAAAATTACCCCCCAGGCTCTTTTGGCCAAGAAACTCATTAACAAAAACGACCTGAAGAAGGGGATAAAAATTCTTGGTTACGGAAAGCTGGATAAGAAGTTTGACTTTTCCGGCGTTTCGTTTTCAAAATCGGCATCTAAGAAACTTGAGCTTCGATAGAAGAAATGCTTAAAAAGAAAATACTATTTACGCTTTTTATCATTGTAATCTTTAGGATTCTGGCAAACATCCCTGTGCCCGGAGTTGATATTACCGCCATTAGAAACTACCTTTCTGGAAATGCCGTTTTTGGAGTCCTTAATTTGTTTTCTGGCGGAGGTTTTTCTAACTTTTCTTTAGTGACTTTAGGTCTTGGCCCTTACATTAACGCGTCAATCATTATGCAGATTTTTACCGTGGTGGTGCCTAAACTGGAGGAGCTTTCTAAAGAGGGTGAGTTCGGGCGGGAAAAAATAAACCAGTACACAAAAATTATTACCGTTCCCATTTCCCTTTTGCAGTCGTACGGTGTGTATTTTTTACTCATGAAGCAAAATGTTATAACACCTCTACCTGCTCTTAATTTGGTGGTCTTTATGCTTACGCTCACGGGTGGTTCCATGCTCTTAACTTGGATTGGCGACCTTCTTACGGAAAAGGGAATCGGGAATGGTATTTCCATGCTTATTTTTGTGGGTATTGTGGACAGGCTTCCCTCTGGCATTTCGCAGTTTTACCTTTTATTAAATGCCGAGACCATCTTGCGTTCGGTGGCTTTTCTTGCTTTAGCCGTAATCGTTATTGCGGGCGTGGTTATGGTTAACGAGGCGGTTAGAAATATTCCTGTGGAATACGGTAGGAGGGAAAGTTATAGTCAAAAAAACCCCGCCGGGGTAACTTCTTCACTACCCATTAAGGTTAATCAAGCGGGGGTCATTCCAATTATTTTTGCGGTTTCTGTGGTCATGCTACCTAACCTTATAGCATCGCCCCTTTCTGCTTCCGGAAATCCGGCCCTGGCCCGTTTTGGCGACTTTCTTTTGTATAGCTTTACCACTACATCCTTTTTGTATAACGCTTTTTATTTTTTTCTGGTGGTGGGCTTTACCTATTTTTACACCTCTTTTCAGTTTGATCCGGTAAAAATTGCGGACGACGTTAAGAAGCGTGGAGGCTTTATTCCCGGTGTCCGGCCCGGAAAAAATACTACGGATTATCTTAGAACAATTATTAATAGAATAACTTTGGGCGGGGCCTGTTTTTTGGGTTTGGTTGCTATACTACCAAGTTTAGCGGGTAGTTATTTTGGACTGGGAAATCTGGCGATTGGCGGAACGGGGCTCTTAATTGTGGTTTCTGTTATACTGGAAACGGTTCGTCAGATAAAATCAATTAAAGCGACTAAAAGTTACGAAAACTTTTTAAGTTAGTATGTTCGATAAACTAAAAAATCTCAACAATTTAAGAAAAACGCAGGGGGAAATTAAAAAAGAGCTGGAAGACATCTTTGTGGAAGGTGAAAAACAAGGAATCAAAATTTTAGTGCGCGGCGACAAAAGAATTGAGAAATTAGAGATCGATGGTGTTGAGCAAAAAGCCCTGCGCGAGATGATAAACGACACTATGAAAGACGTGGATAAAAAAGTGGAAAAGCAAATGCGTGGCCACATGGCTGACCTCGGTTTAAATATATAACTCGTGATTAATTTACCTGTTGAAATGGGCGACTCCAGAGAGAGGGTTAAAGTTGATATGTTAGCTTACTCTCTCTGGAGCCTGCTCCGGCCAGTCATTGCTTGGTTGTCACCTCCATGGCCACTGGTTCTGGTACCACCAGGACCGCGATCCCGCTGCTCACCGTCTGGATGATGCTGGCCATCACTTCTGGGCGGGCGAGTGGGTCTTTAGGCAACTGGATTACAACCGTGGTTGGAGCTTTCAACAACAGCCCCACCTTATCTGAGACATCTTTTTGCCTAGCCATTTTGTCCTCCCATTCAACAGAACGTTGGTCTTTCGAGTTGTTGGTGAGATTATAGCACAAATTGGAGCGTTTTTGGTTTATAATGCCTTCATGAAAATATTACTTATAGGTCCGCAGGGGTGCGGAAAAGGGACACAAGGCCAGATGCTTTCAGAAAAGTTGGGGATTCCTATTCTTTCCACCGGTGAGCTGCTCCGATCGTTGACTCCGGAGTCGCCCTATTATGCAACCGTTAAAGAGCAAATGGAAAAAGGCATTCTGGTCGATAACCATCTTATTGGAACGGTTCTTAAACAAGAAACCGATATCCCTAAATATTCAAAAGGGTTTATTTTGGACGGATGGGGACGCCAGCAAAGCGACATAGATGTTTTTAACCCTGGGTTTGATTTTGTGATCGTGTTTGAAATGTCACGTGAATCTTCAGTAAAAAGGATCAGCGGGCGGAGGATTTGTAGCACCGATGGCAAAACTTACAACATTTATACTCTGCCCAAAGAAGAACTGGCTAAATGTAAAGGGGAGTTAGTCCAGCGGGAAGACGACACGGAAGAGGCAGTTAAAAAGCGGTTGGGGATTTACTGTACAGAAACAATAAAAGTGGTGGATTTTTTTGATAAGCAAGGAAAAGCTGTTCACGTTAACGCTGAACCCTTGCCGGATGTAGTTTTTGCCGATTTACTTTCCAAATTGGGGTTACGTTAATGATTTCACTAAAAACACCTCAAGAAATTACGATTATGCGGGAGGGTGGGAAAATCGCGCGAAAGGCTATTGATGAGGCGGTAAGGCAAGCTAAAGTGGGTATGACGACTTTGGAGCTGAATAGTATCGCTGAAAAGATCATTATCGACGCGGGAGGACTCCCCTGTTTTAAAAATTATGAAGGCTTCCCTTTTGCTACCTGCATAAACATAAATGAGGGTATTGTCCATGGAATTCCCAGCAATTACAGGATTCGGAGAGACGACGTGGTAAGCGTAGATTTGGGAGTTTTGTATAAAGGTTTAAATACCGATGTTTCCGAGTCGTTTGAAGTGGAGACGCACAATCAAGATAAATTTCTCGATACAGGCAGAAAAGCGCTGGAGAACGCTATCGATGTCTGCGTACTGGACAATCGGGTCGGTGATATATCGTCTGCCATTCAGAAAACTATTGAAAGTGCCGGTTTTTCCGTCTCGCGCGACCTGGCGGGGCACGGAGTCGGAAGGCAAATTCACGAGGATCCTTATGTAGAGTGTTTTGGTCGACCAGGAAAAGGCCCTGAAATCAAGGAAGGAATGACTTTAGCTATAGAAGTACTTTACCAAAAAGGCCATCCGGAGCTTCATTTAGCCAAAGATGGGTGGACTTTGTCCACAAAAGACGGTAGTCTTTCCGGGCTCTTTGAGAAGAGTGTGGCGGTAACAAGGCAAGGAGTACTTGTTTTAACTTGATTTGTCTGGTAAAATCTTCCGGTTGCATGAGTAAAGAGCTTGTTAAAAAAGACGGAATAGTCAAAGAAGCCCAGCAGGGCGGACTTTTTCGTGTGGAGCTTGAAGACGGCAATGTGATTTTAGCGATTCTTTCTGGCAAAACCAGGAAGTTTCACATCCGCATACTCCCCGGCGACAGAGTGAGGATGGAATTTTCCCCCCACGATTTAACAAGGGGTAGGATTTCTTACCGGCTTTAAAGCCGGACTAATTATGAAGGTTAGAGCGTCAGTAAAAAAAATATGCAGAGATTGCAAAGTTGTTAAGCGCGCGGGCGTTTTAAGGGTGGTGTGCAAAAGAAACCCCAAGCACAAGCAAAGACAGGGGTAACATGGCAAGAGTTGTAGGAACAGACATACCTAATCAAAAGCGGCTTGAAGCAAGTCTTTGTTATATATATGGCGTGGGTCCTACCTTATCGAAAAAGATTTTGGAAAAGTCGCAAATGGACGGAAATGTTAGGGTTAGCGAGTTGACCGAGGCCGACCTGGCAAAGATTAGAAACGCTATTGCCGACCTTAAAATACCTGTAGAAGGGGAATTAAGAAGGGTGGTGGGTCAAAACATTAGGCGACTTCAGGAAATAAAAAGCTACAGGGGCGATAGACACAAAAAAGGGCTCCCCGTGCGCGGGCAAAGGACGCGTACCAATGCAAGAATAAGAAAAGGGAAAAAGAAAACCGTAGGTGGGATTAAGAAAAAATCTGCGGCAAAAACCTAAGCCGTAGCCCGCCTGCCTGCAGGCAGGCAAACTAAATATGGCAAAAAAGACAAAGAAAAAAATAATACCGCAAAGTGGCAAAGCCTACATTGTAACGGGCTTCAATAATACTATTGTTACGCTAACCGATGTGGAAGGAAACGCGCTTTTTAGCGGCAGCGCGGGTGGAGTCGGGTTTAAGGGGTCCAGGAAACCCACCCCCTATGCGGCTACCCGGGCCGTGGAGGAAACCGGTAGAAGGGCCTATGAAGCGGGGCTTAAAGAAGTTGCGGTTTTTGTAAAAGGTGCGGGGGCAGGAAGAGTAGCAGGGATAAAGGCCTTGAAAACGGCCGGTTTGCGCGTAACGGCGATTTCGGATATTACCCCCGTACCGCACAACGGTTGCAGACCAAAGCACAAGAGAAGGGTTTGATATGTCAAGATATACAGGTCCAAAATGCAGGTTATGTAGGAGAGAAGGCGTTAAGTTGTATCTTAAAGGTAGCAAGTGTGGGGGTGAAAAATGTACGCTTAATAAAAAACAGCAAGCCCCCGGTCAACACGGAACTTCCAGAAGGAGACTTTCCAACTACGGCATTCAACTTAGAGAGAAGCAAAAAGCCAAGAGAATTTACGGCATCTTGGAAAAACAATTCAGAAATTATGTGGAAAAAGCCATGAAGGCCAAAGGCATCACAGGTGAGCAGCTCCTGCGTGAGTTAGAACTGCGTTTTGATAACATGGTTTACCGAGCGGGTTTTGCCGTTTCACGCGCGCAAGCCAGACAATATATAAGACGAAACTTTTTTACAATCAACGGAAAATCCTGTAATATCCCATCCGCTCAGTTAAAAGCGCAAGATACTTTACAGCCGGTAGACTTTGGCAAAGTGTCGCCAAGAGAGGGTTTTACCTTGCCCGAATGGCTTTCGGCAAATATTAAAGAAAAATCGGTCAAAGTGGACAGACTTCCATTAGCAGAAGACCTTCCCGGCGATTTTGATGTACAAACGATTGTTGAATTTTATTCCAGATAAGGAGGAATTTATGCTATCAGCGCAGGATTTAAAAATTACAAAAGTGTCGGAAAACGACACAGAGGGTGTTTTTTCTTTTGAGCCGTTACCGGGGGGCTTTGGAAATACTCTAGGAAACACTTTGCGACGCGTTTTATACACATCTTTGGAGGGTGCAGCACTTACGCAAATTAAAATTAATAACGTGGTTCACCAATTTTCCACTGTTCAAGGTGTTAAGGAAGATGTAGTAGAGATTTCATTAAACCTAAAGCAAATCAGGGTCAAAATGTATACCAAGAACCCTGTTATCGGGTCAATTATCAAAAAAGGACCCGGAGTGGTAACCGCGGACGACATTGAACTTCCCAGTGAAGCTAAAATCATTAATAAAGACTTAGTAATCTGCACTTTAGCCGACAAGAGTTCTAAGTTTGAGGCGGAGATTGTGATAGAGCCGGGGGTTGGGTATTCTCCGGTAGAAGAGCGGGAAACTTCCAAGATTGGGGTAATTTTGCTGGACGCGATTTTTTCCCCGGTAGTGAACGTAAATTACACTGTGGAACCAGCCCGTTTTGGTAAGAAAATCGATCTTGATAAACTTACCTTGACCGTGACAACTGATGGAACTATTACGCCCTGGGAGGCGGTTTCTACTTCCGCGTCAATCTTAACCGGATTTTTTAATCAGATTTCTGTTGGTGGGCAAAAAGGCGACGCAGAGAGCGGATTAAGTGTAAATGGTTATGATAAAAAAGGCACTCTAGTTGAGGACTTGTCCCTTTCTAACCGAGCCATAAACGCACTTAAGAAGCACGGAATAAAAGATCTAAACGATCTTGCCCAAATGACGGATACGGCAATTTTCGACATCAAAAACTTGGGCGAAAAGTCCGTAGAGGAAGTAATGGAGCTGCTTAAAAAGGAAGGCTTGAGATAAATGAGACACAGGGTTTCTTCAAAAAGATTAAAAAGGTCAAGTGGAGAACTAAAGGCTCTTCTTAAAAACCAGGCCGGTCAGCTTTTTGAAAGAGGCTCTGTAACGACTACACTTCCAAAAGCTAAGATTTTACGACCTTTTGCGGAAAAATTAGTGACTTTAGCCAAAGATACCAGCTTTAACAACGTAAAAAAAGCCAAGGCGATTTTGGTGAACGACGCTACAGTAAGAAGTCTTTTTGAGAACGTAGCACCTAAGTTTCTACAAAGACCCGGTGGATATACAAGGATAGTAAAGTTAGGTGTGCGACAGGGGGACAATGCGTCCATGGCCAAAATAGAGCTTGTCACCCCACCATCCCCACCTGCCACAGGCGGGAAAGCCGTACCAGCTAAGGTGAAGAAGGCAAAAAATGCAAAAAACTAAATTCGACACCATTAAAGAAATTCGACCTAGATGGCATCTAATTGATGCTAAGGATATGGTTCTAGGTCATTTAGCGGAAGAAGCAAGCAACCTGCTAAACGGCAAAAAAAGTGCGCATTTTTCGCCTAATCAGTACGCGCAAGATAAAGTCGTAATCATAAATTCCGATCAAGTTAGAGTTACAGGTAATAAGCTAGAAGATAAAAAATATATCTGGCACACCGGCTTTCCCAAAGGATTGCGGTCTCAGAGTCTAAAAGAGGTTATGGCAAAAGATTCAACCAAGGTTATAGAAAATGCGGTAAAAGGCATGCTTCCCAAGAACCGTTTGCAAAAGAAAAAAATGGCCGGGCTTTTTGTTTTTAGGGATGAGAACCACACGCACCAAGCAAATTTTGGAAAGGCCGGTAAGTAATGGCAAAAACCAAAGGAGCTACAACTTTTGCCGTTGGTCGACGCAAAACCGCGATAGCCTCAATTTTTTTGAAAAAGGAGAAAGGCAAGTTCTTAATTAACAACAGACCTATAAATGAGTATTTTGAAAGTGAAAAAGACCAAGCCAAATGGGTAAAACCTTTTTTTGTGGCCGGTATTTCTAACCCGGAGCTAACTTACTCGGCAACTATTAAAGTTTCAGGTTCAGGAAAAACCGGACAGGTGGAGGCGGTGGCTTTAGCGATTTCCAAGGCACTTATTCAAGATTTGCCTGAACTTAGATCGTCACTAAGAAAGCAGGGTCTACTAACGCGCGATTCCAGAATGGTAGAAAGAAAAAAGCCCTACTTGCGCAAAGCTCGTAAGGCTCCCCAATACTCAAAGAGATAACATCTCCGACAAAACGCTTTTTAATTGTGTGATAACGGTTGGTACCTTTTAGATAGTAGAGATCGATATTGCACCTGTCAACGGTCTTCAAGGCTTTAGAATGCCCGGGGTTAAAATTTGCCAGAAAGACATTGTCTAAGAAGGTGAAAAAACTTGTCGTACGCTCGGTCTAAATTGTTTGCGACAATCGCCGTTTTCTCTGCTGTCCCCATTGACGGAAGCTGCTCTGACTCACGCTGTAACGCTTGCGTGATTGCGTTGAATGCGCCGTGCATAAGCCCGGTTTGAATTTCACGGGTTCTCTCATTATGGTACAAAAAAACTGCTCCACCTATCAAAACGAGACCTAGGACGCTATTGACTACTTGCGCCCAAACAGAAGGATTTTCTTTAAATAAATTCGTTCCGATAAGGATAAACCCACCAATAGCAGCACACGACTCGATTACGTTTCCAACAACTACTCCAAACCGATCCGGTTTAACCGAAACCTCAGTGGTCATACGGATATTATACCACTTTTGTTTGTGGGGATAGGTGGTTATGCTTGCGTGGGCGGGCTTTGGTTTGGTTTATCTTTGTTTAGGGCTTTAATTATTCCAATTATGAGAAGTACCCATCCTGCAACATTAACACCCTGACCCATGATGTTTGCTGTTAATCCGCTTACATCATTGCACACATAAGCTCCGATAAAAATGCAGGTAACACCACCAACCAAATATGTTAATACCTTCTGCTTTTTTTTCATAACACCTCCTTTCAATCCAGTAGTTCCGTCCTATCCGCTTTTACCTGCCCTTTCATTATGGCTCCGCCAACAGCGAGAACCCAATACAACCCAAACGCCCTTCCACCAATAGCAAGTGGATTTATATCCGGTTCGCAAGTAGTGCAAGAGAGACCATAAAGATAATCAGGGTCACAATAGGGGTCTTCTGTGCAGTTAGACCACATGGAAACTACAAAGGAAAGGATAAGCGCTCCTATGATGTACTTAAGAATTAAACTCGTGGGCTTTTTTTCCTGCACCGTGGTTTTATTGTCCATCATTATCGGTACTCCACCCCTTCTTTGCTAAAGTATAACACGAAACAAAAAGCCCCCCTTGAGGTTATATTACGGGCGGTTCATCGTCCTAAGTTAGTTTGCCATCTTTAACAACCTTACCCAACGGAAATAACACGGTTAGGAGGAAGAGAACCGCTAGGTAAATAATTTTAAATATGGACATAGAAATATTCTGCTACTTTCTACAAAGACAAAACGCTCCTCGCGGAACGCTTCGTTTGTTAAGTTATTTTGGGAATACTATCTAACGGGTAGGTTACAACAAAAAAGGCCCCTCAATACTCAAAGAGATAACATCTCCGACAAAACTCTTTTTAGTTGCGTGATAGATTTTTCTAGATCCTCAATCCTTTTGTTAAGGTGAATTCTATTGTCATTAGACATTTCCGTAAAATTAACGTTATACTCATTAGAAACGTGCTTTAAGACTCTAACTGTGGGAATGCACCTTCCCGTTTCGTAGGCGGAAATGCTTTTCCCGGAAATTCCCACGCGCCTCCCGAAGCGCTCCTGCGATAAATTTAAATCACACCTAAGCCGTTTAAGTTGCTCACAAACATGCATAAATTCCTTTCTGGACAGGGAATTCTAGTGAAACTAGAAGTCAATATATTGATACATTTGTTGGTGTTAATTATATTGCAGATACATTTATTATTTCAATATGAAAGGAGGTGAAAAAATATGAAAATCAGAAAAAGTTTCTTGACTTTGGGTTCAATAGTTGTGATGACGGGTGCTTTAATGGGTGTAGCGTACGCTTCCTTTACCGATCAGTCCAAGTTTGCGGGTTCAAGATTTAGCATTGGGAGTGCAGACTTAAAACTACTAAGCGACTTGGCCGGCGGTACAGCTGCATCAAATCTTGTGGACACAAAACCAGTGCCTTCTTACGACAATATTTCTCCCGGGTGGCTTCAGGATTATTTAATTAAGATTTACAACAACGGCACGCAGCCTCTAACGCTTACTTCTAACATGGATTATTTAACGGCCAACGACCCCGAGACTATAAGAGAAGTTTTATATATGGAACCTTACGGATGGAACGACGCTAACAACAACGGTCTGTTTGACGGGGAAAGCGAACAGGGGGTTTCTTACGGGAAAAAGGCCTTTACGGCATGGAAAAGCACTGGGTTTAACTTTGGACAACTGGATGGTGGTGCAACCAAGGCGTTGATTATGAGATTTTCCGTTGGGAACATTACAAACTCTAAGATGGGCGCAGTGGGAACCTTTGATTTTATGTTTGATGGGGTTGGGATCTAGTTCAAAGCGACCTGTTGTTTCCGGAACAACTCCTGCCCGCTTTATTGTTAGTATGCTTAGAAAAATAACTTGGAAGACAATTATCGGTTTGGGTATCTTATCGAGCGTGTTGTGCTGCTCCGTTCGATCCGATGTGCGGATATTTTTTGTAATTACCGGGTCTATGGGACCCGTAATTCCTGCAAATTCGTTTGTAATTTCTAAGAAAATCAGTGCCCACGATGTTAAGCCCGGGTTAGTGATTATCTTCAGTGATCAAAACAATAATCGAATTACCGCACATCGGGTGGTGGAAATTCAAGACGGTCGGTACGTTACTAAGGGCGATAAGAATACAAGCAGCGATAGATATTTGGTTAGGTCGGGAGACGTTTTAGGACAGGTGGTGGGGGTATTTCCAACGATTGATCCCTTGTACCTCGGCACGCACCTGCTGTTTTTGGTTTTAATGCTGGCTCTGGGTGTTTTGCTTAAACGATTTCTGCTATGCTTAAGGCATGGAGTTTCCTGTCCGACCACAGCACATGGTGCGTTTTATAAATTTTATATTTTTAGGCGTGCCAAGAAAGCTGTTTGTGGTGGGCAGACGCCTCTTAGCCCTGGCTAACTATGAAACCTCCTTTACGTTAAACCTGCGACTTATTTTAATTCCACTCTACGGTGACTACACAAGAGCCGGAAGGGTTATTGGGCTGGTGTTCAGACTTTTAAGTATCTTGGGCGGACTTATTGCCCTTGCGGTTTTGGGTGCGCTGGTTTTGGCGTCTCCCCCAGTTTGGTATCTAATTTTATTTGGCTTGTTTTACGTTATCGGGGTTTATGCACTTTTTGTTCTCGCAATCATGTTTTTGCTGTGGTGGCTGTGTTCCAAGGATAATCCCGCCATGGCGGGAGAGTTTAGACCTGCGGTTTCCCGAGTTGTGCATAACATAAAAATCCGGGGAAATTTGGAAACAAGGGATTTTGTAACTTCCGCCCAACTTAAAGATTTTTTTGTGCGACTCGAAGTGGCAAACACAGATTTTGTTAATGAAATTGCCAGAATTTACACCTACGAAGATGCCCAAAGACTAATTGGCGATTGGGAAGCAAAGTCGCAGGGGTATTTAACTAACTTTGGAAACTTGTTTGTGGAGCCGGAACAGCTAGCACTGTCTATCATATCAACCCTGCCAAGCTTAGAAAAGTTTTTATACAAATATAACCTGGTTTTTGACGACCTGGAAAAATGCGCCAAGTGGCTGATTGACGTGCGCGATCAAAAAGAAAAAGCTCACGTTTGGCAGGACCACTATAAACTCCCCGTTATGGGTGGAATTGGCAAGGGTTTAACGGGCAGAGTAACACCGGATTTGGATGCAGTATCCACGGATTTTACCCAGCAGGTTAAAAAGGGCTTGGTGGAAAAAACATATTGGCGAATGGAGGAGATAAAACGTGTGGTCGATCTTTTGGGTGGCTCCAACAGAAATGTTTTGGTAGTGGGCCCCCCGGGATGCGGAAAAACAGGTATTGTTAAAGGGATTGCTTACAACGTAATTCGCGGGACGGAATTTGAGCAGCTAAAGTTTAAGAGGATCGTCAGCCTGGAGGCCGGTAAAGTTCTGGCGGAAACAAAAAGCTCCGGGGATGTGGCCGGCAAGCTTAAAAAAGCCTTAGAGGACGCGTTGGGTTCCGGGGATGTGATTCTTTTTGTTGACGATATTCATACACTCGTTGCTGGTTCGCAGACGGAGGATACTAAAACCAGTTCTGCTTACAGTGTTCTTACAAACTATTTAGCAGACGGTCGGCTTCAATTTATTGGAGCTACTAATATTGCAAATTACCGACAGTACATAGAGCCTAACGCCTCCTTCGCCCAGCTTTTTCAAGTCATCGATATTCCCCCCTCGTCCAAAGAAGAGACTTTAGAAATACTAAAAGTCAAAGCGGAGACTTTGGAACGGCAGTACAAGGCCAAGATAACTTTTTGCGCGCTTAAGAAAATTGTGGAGATGGGCGACAAGTTAATCCACGAGAGGGTTTTTCCGGATAAGGCAGTAGATATTTTAAACAGGTGCGTGGCACAGGCTAAGGAAGTTAGTTCTGCCGTGGTACTGCAGGTTCTATCGGAGGTTACGCATATTCCCGTAACGACAGTGTCTCAAGACGAGTCGCAAAAACTATTAAATATTGAGGCGGAAATGAAGAAGCGGGTTATTGGTCAGGACGACGCTATAAATATGATTGGATCGGCATTAAGACGGTCCCGCACGGGAATTAGAAGCCAGGGCAAGCCCATGGCCAGTTTTTTGTTTGTGGGGACAACCGGTGTGGGTAAAACGGAAACGGCAAAAACCCTGTCGCGCTGCTACTTTGGGGACGAAAAGTTGATGATTCGTCTGGATATGAGTGAGTATCAACAGGCAGATAGTATCAGTCGACTTTTGGGAAATCCCGACGGTTCCAGTAAAGGTGTATTAACGGAAGCCGTGCGCACCCAACCTTTTGCGTTAATTCTGCTCGACGAAATAGAAAAGGCCCATCAGGACATTTTGCTTACATTTTTACAGGTTTTGGACGACGGCAGACTCACGGACTCTTCCGGTACAACCGTAGATTTTACTAACACCATTATTATTGCCACCAGCAACGTAGGAACGCGTTCCATCCAGGGGGTTTTTGCTCATAATGGATCGTTTGAGGAGATGAAAGAGGTCGCCCTAAAGGATGTACGGGACAAATTCGCACCGGAGTTTTTAAACAGGTTTAACGGAATTATTGTTTATAAGCCGCTTTCCATGGACTCGGTCAGGAAAATTGCCGACATTATGTTAAACAGTGTGCGGAAAACAGCGGAGGAAAAAGGGATCAAGGTTAGTTTTAAGCCCGAACTTATAGACGAACTTCTAAAACGTGGTTACAGTCCGGAATGGGGGGCCAGGCCCATGTCGCGCGTCATAGAAGAAAGTGTTATGAACTACCTGGCAATCAAGATTTTGTCCAAGGAACTTTGCGGTGGCGATTCTATTGAATTGGGTACAGAGGTCTTTAACTAATTCCGTCCTCGCGTGGATATTGTCATTGCGATCCCGCCGATAGGCGGGAGAAGCAATCTCATTTAAAACAGTTTTTGCTGATTTGGCGTTTCCGTACCTATCTGTCGTTTGATTTTTTGGTAAGCTAACCACCTGCCCATTAGAGCAAACATTTCCAACTCCACCTCAATTTTTGTCACCGGAATTTCTAAGCCATCCAGTCTAACGCGCGTGATATTGTTATCAGCATTAAAGATCCTGCTCCAGCCCTTTTTGTCGTTAAAAATCTGCCAATCACCCATAATTTCCACGTTTACCCCGTCGATCAAAAACTTCCCAAAGTAGGATATAAATTTTGGTGACTCTTTAAATACCACTTCTTCGATTAAGTATTCCGATAGCTTTGAGTTGGCGCTTATCGCGGTTTTGGCGTCGCACAGGACATCAATGTCGTCGATGTTCATATCGATTCCCTGTAATACTAAGCTCGCTGTCCCTCTTAAAGCGTAGGTCTCGCCTTTTAGTTTTTCGTCGACTACTTTAACCGTTTTCGTGAGTTGTTCTTTGCTTACTTTCACATTTAGATTCTACAGCAAGCCTTTCACAGCGCAAAATTCTATTCAGACTAGAAAACACCCTATTGAACTTTGTTTCAATCGTTGTAAAAAGAAAGTGCTGGTGGAGGGTGCACCGGCGAGGATGCCGGCTCTGATTGACAGTCACGAGGTTCCGAAAGGGACGGAGTTCGACTCTCCCGCCCTCCGCCAGCAACTATGTGATTTGACTTATTTTATTCTATTTGGTATCTTAGTGCTAGATTGTCAGTCAGAGCTCCCGAAAGGGAGGCACCCAAAAGGAACCCGCAAGGGTTTCTTTTTTTTGTTTCACTCTGATTACTAAACCCCTGTTATTTGGTATATTAAAACGGAATTAAAGAATATGGGATTGATCCACCCGTCTTATCAGCAACTGCTTAATAGACTTTCCAAGATAAAGCCTTATTTTAAGGTAGACCTCATCGATTTGCCTGACGAAACTTTTCAATTGGTGAAGCTTTCAAAGAACGTCCCCACAGATGTTCCTTTGTTGGTTATTATGGCAGGATGCCATGGAGAAGAACTGGCGCCTCCCCTGGCAATATTTGAGAACTACAAATTAATCTCGGGTGCTGCGGAAGAAAATCGAATTAATCTTGTAATTTATCCTTTAGTAAATCCGTGGGGTTTTGGTAGAAACGAACGTTTTAACCACAAGGGCCTTAATTGTAATAGCAACTGGGTTCATGAAAAAGATGTTTGTGTTGCTGATGAAGTTCGCGCGATTTCAGGAGATATAAAAGAGCTTAAACCCTTAATTTTTGCCAGCACTCATGAGGACGACGAGGTAGAGGAAGAATTTTTCCTATATTCTTTTGGTGACAGAAGATATGAGAACCCATTAATTACAATTGGTAAAGAATATTTTACTGTTCTAGGGAATCGCGATTATGGAAATACGAAAGTAAAGGACGGGGTCGTTTTTGATTACCATGACGGCTCGGCTGAAGATCTAATGTCTCACCGTGGATGTAAATTTTCTTGCTGCACCGAGACCCCATCGTCTCAACCACTTGCAAGAAGAATGGAATGTAACAGAGATTTGATTTTAAAACTTATAGAACTAACGGGAAAAATAAGTTAACTCCCTTCCTCATATAATGACTAGATCCCCGTTTTCTGGTACATTTACCCGTATGGAAGACTTACACGAGCGCTTAAACGTGCTTAGGAAAAAACTAAACACAGAGGCAAAAAAAGACGAAATCTCTGATCTAAAAAGTAAGATGCAGGACGACTCGGTGTGGCAGAACTGGGAAGAGGGTCAAAAAATCTCTAAAGAGCTCTCTGATCTTGAAAAAGACGTGGAAGACTTTGAGATGCTGGAGCTGGTGGCGCAGGATGAAAATCCGGAAGAGTTTGAGAAAGCCTTGTGGGAAGTCGAAAAGAAAACTTATTTAAGCGCGCCGCACGATAAAGGTGGGGCAATTTTATCTGTTCATGCGGGGCAGGGTGGGACGGAGGCCATGGATTGGACGGAAATGCTTTACAGGATGTATACGCGTTTTTGTGACCGTAAGACATGGAAACACGAAGTGCTATCTATGACTCCGGGGGACGAAGCCGGTTATAAATCAATCAGCATTGAAATTATCGGCAAATACGTGTACGGGTTTTTAAAGAACGAGTCGGGAGTACACCGGCTGGTCCGCCAGTCGCCGTTTAATGCTAATGACCTTAGACAAACCTCCTTTGCTTTGGTAGAAGTAATTCCTCTTGTTGATGAGTCAATCAACATTGAAGTCAAAGAGGACGACCTGGAATGGGAGTTCTTTAGGGCGGGGGGTCATGGTGGGCAAAATGTAAACAAAGTTTCCACGGCCGTGCGGCTTAAACACAAACCCACAGGAATTATTATTGAAAACCAAACCGAGCGTTATCAAGGCAAAAATCGTGAGAAGGCTTTGCAGGTGTTAAAATCCAAGCTTTATGCCATGCAGCTTGAGGAAGCAAAAAGAGAAGAGCTAAAACTCAAAGGCGACTACAAAGTACCCGGTTGGGGCAATCAAATCCGCAACTATATTTTGCACCCCTATAAACTGGTTAAGGACTTGCGTACGGATCTGGAGTCCACCAATCCGGAAAAAGTTTTGGACGGCGAGTTAGATGAATTTATTGACGCCGAGTTAAAATTGTGAAAAAACTCTAGACAAATTTTGTACTCAATATATAATAGTCGCAATATGCAGGAGGCAGAGAAAATTGTAGATAAAGATGCGATGGCAGATAAAACGCCCACGGATAAGGTGGCGTTTGTGAACGCCGCACCGGTTGAGGGCGGACAAAACATCGGTAAAAAATATCTCGTGGCGGGTCTATTAGTTGGACTCGTGATTGCCGGGATTACCCTGTTTTTTACGCAGATGAAAGGAAAAGATCTTTGGAACAACCGAGCGTCGATATTTGGTCAAATTGGAAAAGATAAGGTCGATACAAAACCCCAAGAAATTACTAGGTCCGTCCAGGATCCGTTAACGGGGATAATGTACACGGAAGAAGAGTCAAAAGACTGGAAAGATTTGCGACCCCTGGGCGTGATGATCAACAACCACTCGGATGCCCGTCCCCAGGTAGGCCTAATTGATGCAGAGCTCACGTATGAAGTTGTGGCGGAAGGGGGCATCACTAGATTCTTGGCTTTTTATCAGTCGACCCTGCCCGATAAAGTCGGGCCCGTGAGAAGTACGCGTGAGTATTACCTGGTCCTTGCCAAAGAAACGGGTGATGCCATGTTGATGCACTACGGGTATTCCCCGCAGGCGGGTGTGGATATTAACGCATGGCCGGTGCGTAGTCTGCAACAAGGCGGGATTGAAGAAGCTTATTGTTCCGGTTGCATATGGAGAGATCAGGAGAGGGTTGCAAGGGTGGCTTGGGAGCACACTCTCTTTGCCGACGCCACTAAGCTGGTTCAAAGAGGTTTGGAACTGGGGTGGCAGGGAAAGTCGCAAAACTTTTATGTCTGGCAGTTTAAGGATGATGTTAGCACCTACACCTCTATGTCTAAGGCGGATAAAATCTCGTACGACTTTTGGTATCCGGGGGATTTTTCGGCTATGTGGCAGTACGATGCATCGACCAACAGCTACTTAAGGTTCATGGGTTTTGATAGTGCGGGAAAGGAACTTCCTCATGTGGACGATGTTACCAAAAAGCAAATTAGCGTCAAAAATCTTATCGTTCAATTTGCCACGGAAAATAGAATAGTGGGCGATGAGAAAAACCGTCTTGATTATACCCTTGTTGGTAGTGGAAAAGGTTACGTTTTTATGGACGGAAAAGTCATCGAGGTTACTTGGAGCAAAGCCGGACGGGATGAGCGCACAAAGTATTACGACGCTAACGGTGTGGAGATAAAGTTTAATAGGGGAAAATTTTGGGTGGCTATTCTGCCCGATAGAAGCCTGGAGAATTTAAAGTTTATATAAATTTGGAGCGCCTACCCTGCCGGGCGAAGAAAGCTATGTTAGGAAAATTTCTAGTTAGTCAGGTTAGGGTAAAAATTTTGCGAACTATGCTCACGCGCCCCAGCGAGCAGTTTCACATTAGAGGTTTAGTGAGGGAAGTGGGTACGGAAATTAATGCCGTGCGACGCGAACTTAGCAACCTGGAGTCGGCGGGGCTTTTATTTAGTCGTAAAAGTGGAAATCGTGTGTATTACACACTTAATATCCACTCCACTTATTACCCCGAATTTTTGGCTCTTGTCGCCAAGGAGTTTGGGTTGGGGTCTAATATTATCTTGGGGCTAAAAAATTTGGGCGACATTAAATTTGCGGTTCTGTCTAAGGCTTTTGCTGGTAAGCGACGCAAGTCTTCTCCACTTGATGTTGACTTGTTTGTGGTGGGTAAAGTAAATATCAACGCGTTGGAAGACTTGGTCAAGAAAGAACAGGAACTGCGCGGTCACGAGATAAATTATGCTGTTATGGGCGAAGACGAGTTTAATTATGCCAAGCGCAAAAACGACCAGTTTATAATTAGGGTGTTATTGCAAAGTCGTATCATGCTTATCGGCGACGAGGAGGCGTTCTGTTCGTTAACTTAACCATATGAGAAAGGACTATTTAAATTTAGGTCTAATATTTGGCTTGTTTATCTTGGCGGTTCTTGTGGCCATGCCGTCTGTGCCCGTTAAAATTGCTCAAATTGGCGTGGATACAAACATTGGCGGCTATTTTTTACAGCTTTTTGACAGTCGGCTAAATATAGATTTGCGCGATATCAAAAGAGGCTTGGATTTGCAGGGAGGTGTCAAGCTGGTTCTTAAAGCCGACATGTCAAAGCTGGGAGAGGTGGACAAGAATAAGGCCTTAGAGTCGGCAAGGGAAATTATCTCCAGGCGGGTTGACTATTTAGGAGTTGCTGAGCCAAAAATTAACACAGTAAAGGTTGGTGATGAGTATAGAATTGAGGTGGAAATTCCCGGAATTGACGATGTAAAAGCGGCGGTGGATGCCATTGGGCAAACAGCGCAGTTAAGGTTTAAGACTTTGCCCAAGGAGCTGGAGTGGTCGCAGGAGAAATTCGCCGAATACTTTCAAAAACCGGAAATTTGGGTGGATAGTGGTATAACCGGTGCGGACCTGAGGGGAGCGGAGGTAGTTTTTTCTCAGGGTACGGCGTTAAAGGACAAAACATCACCCCAAATTGAGCTTAGGTTTACGCCGGAGGGAAGAAAAAAGTTTAGCGAGTTAGCAAAAGCAAATGTTGGCAGGCCCGTAGCCCTATTTTTGGATGAAAGTAAATTTCCCATCTCCATGCCGGTTATCAGCCAGGACTTGGCTAACGGGCTCACCGGGGATCCGGTGATAAACGGCTCTTTTGACATGGCAAGCGCGCGGGCGTTAAGTTTGCAAATCCGTGCGGGCGCTCTGCCGGTGCCCATTTCCGTTTTAGAACAGGAGACCATAGGAGCAACGCTTGGTAACGAGTCGGTGCAAAAGAGTCTCAAAGCGGGTGCTATAGGGCTTGGTGCGGTTATGGTGTTTATGGTTATTTTGTACGGCGGACTTGGTTTAATTGCCGACTTTGGACTTTTGCTTTACACAGCTTTAGTGCTTTCTATTTTTAAAATTGTACCGGTGACTTTAACTTTGCCGGGAATTGCCGGATTTATTTTGTCAATTGGTATGGCGGTAGACGCCAGCATTTTGGCTTTTGAGCGGATTCGGGAGGAAACCAAATGGGGTAAGCCGCGCGGGGTTGCGTTAAAGCTGGGTTTTGAGAGATCGTGGAATTCTATTAGGGACTCTAATATCTCGTCTTTGATTACGGCCGGTGTTTTGTTTTATTTTGGGTCCGGGATGGTACGCGGCTTTGCGCTGACTCTGGCAATTGGTATTGGTGTTTCGCTTTTTACCAATATTTTTGTGGTAAGAACGGTTATAAGAACTTTGGGTAAGTTTTAGCCGTCAAATATGTCAAAAAAGAAGAAGAACAGAAGAATAGTAAGCAATGCAAGCATAGTAAGCAGCGCGAGCGCTGTAAACAATGTGAATACGACTTTAGAACAGTCTGCGGTAAAGAGTATCGATGAGAAGGGAAACGGCGATGGCGTTACCCGGGATCTGATGAAATACAAATTTTGGTATTTAGCATTTTCTGCCTTGGTAATAGTTCCGGGGTTGGTGTCTTTGGGCGTGTTCGGACTTAAAACCTCTATAGATTTTACAGGCGGTTCCGTTCTTAAATTTAGTCGGCAGGAAGGAGCTTGGGATAAGAACAGCGTCAACCAAATTTTTAAAGAAAAGGGTGTGGAAATTGCGTCAATAAATATAGAAGACAACGGAAAAAACATCGGCGTAAGGACCAAGCCCATCGACGCCAATAAAAACGAGGAAATAAAAGCGTCGATAGTTTCATCCCCGTCAATCCAACAAACCTCCTTTGAGACCGTGGGACCCTCCATTGGCGCGGAAACCGTTAAAAAAAGCTTGGTGGCTTTAGTTGCGGCTTGCGCTGGTATTGTACTTTATATTGCCTACGCTTTTAGGAATGTACCCAAGCCCTTTTCCGGCCTGCGATTTGGGGTTAGCGCCATTATAGCTATGATTCACGATGCTCTAGTGGTTCTGGGCGTTTTTGCCATTTTGGGACATTTTGAGGGCGTAGAGATTGATCCTATGTTTATAACGGCGCTGTTAACAATCATTGGTTTTTCCGTTCACGACACTATTGTAGTTTTTGACCGCGTTCGCGAAAACTTAGGTAGGTTCAAGGGTAAAAGTATTGAGTGGGTTGCCAATTACTCTGTTTTGGAAACCATGCGCCGCTCCATTGCCACTTCTGCCACTGTGGCGATTACTCTGTCCGCGCTTTTTGTTTTTGGCGGGGTAAGTATTAAGTGGTTTGTTTTAGCGCTTTTGGTGGGGGTAATTTCCGGTACTTATTCCTCCATTTTTAACGCCACTCCCATTTTGGTAATTTGGGAAGACTTTTTGACTCGTCGTGCTAAAAAGTGAGATTCCAGAGAGAGGTAACTTGATATTCTGGTTTCCTCTCTCTGGATCCCTGGCGCTTTAGTTTTGACGTCTAGAACCTGTGGCAGTAAATATCCACACCGCTACGTCGTAGGATCACACCTGTTATCCTTCCCTCTACAGAGGCAGTAATAAACGATACAACTGGGCCGTCTTTTTTGGGGTTCCCTGGCGGAGCAAAGCTGTGGACAGAAACTTCGCGCTCTTCTGCGAGTGGTCCGTCTAGGAACGCCATGATTCTGACATCAATGCCGGAAGTGAACTCCGGATCGAGAGTAATATGTAGATGGCCACCGACCTTCAACCCGTTGATTTCCCTTGCTATGTCTGCGGCTTTCATTGAGCTGGGGGTTGACAGTTCCTTTTGCACGGGATCTATCGTGTCGTCTAAACCAAGACCCGTCTTTACAAGCATCGTCGTTTCCTCCATCTCCTAGTGATTGTTTGTCAAAGCGCCAATGTGAATTATATCATAATGTCGTTTTGTCGTCTGTGTTAAACTTGTCGCATGAAAAAGTGGGTGGTTAAAGGATCGTATGACACCGGCGTCGATGTAGTGTCCGCGCTTTTGAGGAATCGGGGAGTCGGGAATGATGAGAAAAAGGAGTTTTTAAATCCGCCGCCGCTTGCCGAATATTTAAAAAGGATGCCAGCCGACTTTAAGGAGTCGCTCAAAAAGGCCCGCGAGGAGGTTTTAAACGCGGTTGGACAGGATCAGCCGATTATAATCCACGGCGACTACGATGCGGACGGAATTTGCGCCACCGCCATTTTGTATAAAACTCTCAATCAAGTGCTTAATTACCAAAAAGTGGCGTATTTTATCCCCAACCGGTTTGATCATGGGTACGGGCTTTCAGCAGAGTCAGTTAAAGAAATGAGCGATTTGGTCAAGAAGCTCTTTGGTAAGGAAGGCGGACTTATTATTACGGCAGACTGCGGGATTACTGCTGAGGATGCGGTTGTGCAGTCGGCGAGAGAGGCGGGGTTTAGATTAATTATCACGGATCACCACCAGAAGAAGGCTAGCGAGCCGCAGGCGGATGTTTTGCTTTGGAACGATTCTATGGTGGGCGCGGGGGTGGCGTTGATTTTATCAATAGTTTTAGGTTTACGTGACGAGCAGCTGGCGAGCCTGGCAGGAATTGCCACGGTAACGGATTTGGCACCGCTAAAGGGTTTTAACCGCGCGTTAGTCAAAAAATCGCTGGAGATCTTAACCACCAACCCGCCTTTAGGTATCAAGATTCTTTTGAACGCCTCGAGCCGTAATAACGGCGAAATTTCGGTGTACGACTTGGGATATGTCATCGGTCCCCGTTTGAACGCTACCGGCAGGCTGGATTCCGCGTACGACTCTTTAAAACTGTTGTTAGAGGACGACGAGGCTGAAGCGGCCCAACTGGCGCAGAAGCTGAACGCCACAAACCTTGAACGGCAGGATATGACACAAAAGATGTTTGATTTGGCGGGTACGTGCTGTCATGAGAACACCGAGAAAAGTGTCGTTATAGTGTCGTCGGCCGAATTTCATGAAGGCGTGGTGGGTTTGGTGGCGGGGAAGTTAGCCCAAAAGTATTATAAACCGGCGATTGTGGTGAGTATAAACGGTGACATGGCAAAAGGGTCAGCCCGTTCGGTGCTGGGGGTCGATATTATAAAGATGCTGCGACACTTTGAGGACAGATTTACGGGTTTAGGAGGACATCCTATGGCGGCGGGTTTTTCCCTTAAAAAAGAAAGTTTGGAGCAGTTTACCTCCGATTTTATAAAACACGCTCAGGAGGTAATATCGCCGGATTTTCTGGTTCCGCAGCTGTTTGTTGACCTGGAAATTCCGCTGTCGCTAATAAACGTCGATCTGCTCAAGGAGGTCGATCGGACAAAGCCTTACGGGATTGGCAACCCCGAGCCCCTGTTTTTGTCCCGCAATATAGGTGTGGCCGGCTCCAACTTTGTAGGAAAAGACAGCTCCCATTTGTCGCTTAGGCTTTTTGACGGTCAAAATACTTATAAAGCCATTTTGTTCGACGCAAGAAACTTGGGGGTTTTAGGCTTTGACTTAGGTACCAAGCTCGATGTTGTTTACACCGCTGCGCTAAAAGAATTTAACGGTAAAACTTCTGTGGATTTAATAGTTAAGGATTTTATGCTGTCGGAAAACGTCTGAAAGTATTAAAATGCTTGATATGCAAAGAACTTATGTAAAAGATTTGAGAGGGAATATAGGTAAGGAGGTTTTAATACAAGGTTGGGTGAAGACCGTACGTAGCCACGGCAAGCTGGCCTTTGTAGACCTAAGAGATACTACAGGAAAAGTACAATGTGTGTTGAATAAAAACCCGGATTTTTCTCCTGAATCGGTGGTGGAGGTAAACGGCATTGTTAAAAAAAGACCGGAAAATCTTGTAAATCCAAAAATAGAAACCGGCGACATCGAGTTGGAAGTTAAAAATATCTCGGTTTTAAATAGGTGTAAACCCCTTCCTATACCTGTTGATACCGATGGTTACGAGATAAACGAGGACTCGCGGTTAAAATACCGTTACTTAGATTTAAGGCGGGAAAGAATGAGCAAAATTATTAAGCTGCGGTCTAAGTTTATCCGCGAAATCAGGGAAAGTCTTTATAAAGAAAACTTTATTGAGGTGGAGACTCCCCTTCTGACAAAGGCAACTAAAGAGGGGGCTCGGAATTTTATAGTTCCTTCAAGGTATCACCACGGAAAGTTTTACGCGTTACCACAAAGTCCACAGCAGTATAAACAACTCTTAATGACGGCAGGAATCGAAAAATATTTTCAAATAGCAAAATGCATTCGTGATGAAGATCTGCGTGCCGACCGTGGGTACGAATTTACGCAGCTTGACTTGGAAATGAGTTTTATTGAGCGTGAAGATGTTTTGGCCTTAGCGGAGTCGGTAGTAAAGACTTCCGTAAAAAATGTTGGTGGGGTTTTGCGGGATGAAAAATTTCCCGTTGTCGGTTATGAAGCTGCTATTAAAGACTACGGCGCCGATAAGTTTGATCTGCGTAATGAGGAAGAGAAAAAAGCGGGTGTTTTGGCCTTTGCATGGGTAGTTAACTTTCCCTTCTTTAAGAAGGTCGATATTAAAGATAAAGCTGAAGTTGAAGACAGCAAATCAGGTTGGACGTTTACACACAACCCTTTTAGTTTGCCAATTCCAGAGCATGAAAAGTGGCTTTTAGAAGGGAAGAACGTCGATAAGATTATTACCACCCAATACGATTTAGTGTGCAACGGTTGTGAAGTGGGTGGGGGAAGTATTAGAGCACATCGACCCGAGCTTTTAAGGGCCACTTACAGAACCATGGGATATTCCGAGGACGAGATTGAAAGTAATGTGGGCCATATGCTGGAAGCCTTTGAATTAGGGACCCCACCCCACGGCGGCATTGCATTGGGTATAGATAGGTTGGTTATGCTCCTTGCCGGAGAAGCTTCCTTAAAAGAAACTATTGCTTTTCCCATGACTAGTAGCGGTAGGACGGCCGTTATGGACTCGCCGGAAACAGTTTCTGCGGATCAGCTCAAAGAGTTAGGAATAAAAGTTGTTGATTAAGCTACGAAGACGATGAATAAAAATCTCCTATCGTGGTTGCTTTATGACACCGGAAACTCATTTCCCTACGTCGCTTTTGGTAGCCTTTATTTTTCACAGTGGGTTATTATAGATAACGGGCTCGACGATATTTGGTACAGCATCCCATTTAGCGCAGCCACGTTCTTAGTGCTTATCACCTCGCCCTTTTGGGGTGCTTGGTCCGACCGTTTAAAGAGCAGATCCCCATTTATTTCTGGGTTCACTCTTTTTATGTTTCTTTTAGTTGGTCTCATCTCTCTTTCCATGGTTGTCCTTCCGGCAGGAGTAAAGGTTGCCGCTGCTTTGTTTATTTTCTTTTTACTTCAGTACGTTTACCAATTAAGTCTAGTTTTTTATAACGTTTTGCTGGAGAGTTTGTCTAATAAAGATACACGAGGAAGAATTTCTGGTTTGGGTCAGGCTTTTGGTGACGTTGGCTATATGCTGGCGACTGTTGCGTTGTTCCCCTTTGCTCAGGGAAAAATTACTCTTTTGGGCGAGCCTGGGAGATCTCAGGTTTTTCTACCTACCTTGGTTTTTTGTATCATTTTTTGTTCCCCCATGCTGTTTTTGTTTAAGGAGAGGCGTAGTAACATCGATAGCAAACCGATAGATGGCGATTTAAAACTGGTCATTAAGAAGACGATTCTTGGTATAAGGGAATTATTTAGGGGTTCTAAGAACGTGGCTTGGTTCCTGCTTGCTTTTTGTTTTATTTCCGATGCGGTTTTAACCATCCAGCTTTTTTTTGCGGTTATTCTGGAGAAACTTTTTCGCGTTCCCGATTCTCAAAAGCTGGTACTTTTGTTAATCATGCTTATTTTTAATATCCCGGGGGATTATTTATTAGGGAACGTTAGCGATTCCTTGGGAGCAAAACGGACGCTTTTTCTTTCCACACTGCTCCTTGTTGTTGTTTTTTCCATTTGTTTTGCCTCCTCTGCCCCGTGGGTGTTGTATCCGGTTGCTATGTGCGCGGGAATAGGCTGGGGTGGGTTTTATTCTGCTTCAAGAGCGCTTTTAGTTAAAATCTCTCCCCCGGACAGGCTTGGAGAGTATTTTGGTTTTTATTCGACCTTTCAAAAATTTGCTTCTATACTAGGCCCGCTTGTTTGGGGGCTTGCCGTTTTGCTGTTTAAAGATTACGGAACGATTAACTATAGAATCGCCGGATTTTCCATGGCTTTATTAATGGTAATTGGGGCGTTGTTGCTAAGACGTGTGCAGGAAACAAGCCCTGTGGTGCTAAAATAATCCCAAATATGAAAATCGGTGTTGTAAGAACCTCTTTGGTTTATGCCTTAATTTTTGTGGCAAAAGCGTTGGCGTTTTTGGAGTCAAAGGTTTTTGATGCGGTTTTAAAGATTGCCGTGGGGCTTGGGTTTATTTATGTTCTGGCGATAAACAGGTTACAGATCCAGGCGCTTTACGTGCAAGTACGCAACGACGCCAGGGTCCTTGTTTGGTATAAAACTCTCCCAACCGATTATTTTAGAAAGCTGGATCAAGAGTCCAAAGTTGCATTAGCCAGGTATCAGGAGTCGCTTAAACCCAAACCTCCTAAAAAAACCGACTCGGTGGGATTCCCTACTATTACTGCAAGATCGTATGTAGTGATGGACAGGGCCAGCGATACAGTTCTAGGTTCAAAAGACCCAAATATGGTTCTCCCGCCCGCTTCCACCGCAAAGCTGGCTACCGCTCTCGCATCGCTAAAAATTTACAAATTGGACGAAGAACTTACGGTTCCGCAGTTTTGTACTCAGGTTGAGGGGGTAAAAGCTGAGCTTCCGCAGGGCGCAAAATTTAAAGTAAGCGACTTGTTAAAAGCCTTGTTGGTTTATTCGGCAGGTGACGCCGGGTGTACGCTTTCCATTGGTAAAACCTCTTATGCTGATTTTATTGTTTTAATGAACCAAGTAGCCAAAGAGAATGGTTTGCAGAATACTAAGTTTACCAACCCTATCGGATTGGACGATGTGGATGGGGAAAATACAGCTTCCGCGGAGGATTTGTCAAAGTTGGGTATGGTGGCAGTGAAGAACGAGTTTATTAAAGAGGTGGTAAAAACTAAAGAGTTTGCGTTAAGGGCTACCGACGGAAGCTATTCTAAAACGCTTGCTAGCACGAACATGTTGTTAACGGATATTCCGGAAAGCGTGGGTATTAAGACGGGTCGAACTACCGGAGCGGGGGAGGTTTTAATTTACGAATATGCAAAGGATAAAGTTGACTTGATCGTGGTGGTGATGGGTTCTTCCGACCGCTTTAAGGATACAAAAGCCATTTTAGATTGGACTTTGGAGTCTTACGCTTGGTAATAACAACCCGTTATTGAGTGCCGTTTGTGGTTCCCTCAACAGGTAAGATGTAGTCACCGGAGACAGCAGGATAATAAACGGTGATTTGTCCGGCGCCCCCTCCTACAGTCGTATAATTTCCCTCAAAAACATAAATAGGCTGTAAATATTTTTGCAACTTGGGCGTGTCGTAATAAGCCAAATAAATGCTGTTAATTAAAATCTTATCAATTCTAATTGGCACGTAAGGTTCAAAAGGATTCCCATCGCGCGCCATAATTCCTGCTATAACACCCTTGTTCTGTGAAACTTCCTGCCATGCCAAGGATACGGGAATTATGGGGTAAGTGGCATTTTGATCTTCTTCTTTGTCAACCAGCTCCCATTGATAAGCCTCCACTTTGGGGAAGATCAGCTGTTTATATTGGGTATCCTTGGGAATTCCCACCCACACTTGCAGAAGTCCTTTGTAAGGATCAGGTCCGTAAATTGGATAGCTCTTAAAACGCCTAAAAAAGTCCACCCGAGCAATTTGCGTTTCGTAGCCAAAATCTATGGGGTGAATTTCTCCGCCAACATACTTACCTAAATATACTTTAGAGGTTCCTGTATAGTACATATCGGAGAAGCGGTTGGCAGCAATAAGCACGTTTCGGGCCTGGTCGGTGGCGGTTTCCTGCGTTAGTTTACCGGTAATATAGAAGTCAGTTTTACCAAAAAGAGGTAAATCCAGTTTAGTTTCCTTGGTTTTAACATTTATATCTAGTCGACCGTTAAAGGCGGGGTCTACCCAAGTATAAACCGGATCTGTTGTTTGACTCTTAAAGCTGTCGTCGTAATAGCCTAAAATTGCCCCCACCCTCTGTGCGTTTTTGCCGGCTTCATAGGAAAAAAGCGGTTGACGCAGGCGGAACACGGGCATTTTGTTTGGAAAGTCCGTAGGGAGTCGGCCGTTTTTGGTATTTAAAATATACTGCGGGTCGGAATTGGTAATCTTTTTATATTGAAATTCGGGCGCGTCGATTTTGCCATAAAGAGCGGTTGGTAAGTCTTTTGGCGGGTTAACGTGTAAAATAAGCCATTTTACAGGTGCAATGAGTAGTAAAACAGCTACGTAGAGTGCCACAATTGCAAGAATGCCGGAAATGACCCTTTTAAAGATGGCAGAGGTTTGGACTAGATTCACGAACTTATTATATCAACAAACAGCGGGGTGGTGTAAAATGTTTTTTATGGTTAAAACAAGGATGGCTCCCAGTCCTACCGGCGAATTTCACATCGGAGGTATGCGTACCTTACTTTATGACTACGCTTTCGCTAAAAAAAATAATGGCCGCTTTATCATACGGGTTGAGGACACTGACCGAGAAAGATATGTTGAGGGGTCAATAGAAAGAGCCTTGCAAGTTATTAAGGATTACGGACTAAGTTGGGATGAGGGTCCCGACATAGGCGGACCTTTTGCTCCCTATATTCAGTCCCAAAGATTGGATTTATACAAAAAATACGCTTTAGACCTGATCGATAAAGGGCATGCCTATCATTGCTTTTGCACCAAAGAGCGGCTTGACGAGCTGCGGAAAGCACAGCAGGCGGCGCATCTTCCTACCACCAAGTACGACAAACATTGTTTAAGTCTCTCGTCAGAACAGGTCCAAAAAAATTTGTCCACTGACGTTCCTTATGTGATCAGACTAAATGTTCCCTCCGATAAGGTTTTAGCTTATGACGACTTATTTTTGGGAAAAGTTGAGTTTCCGTCCAATGATATAGACGATCAAGTTTTATTAAAATCCGACGGTTTTCCTACCTATCATTTAGCTGTAGTAGTGGACGATCATCTGATGGAAATAACCCACATCTTTAGAGGCGTTGACTGGCTTGCTTCCACCCCCAAGCATATTCTTCTTTACGACTTTTTTGGGTGGGAAATGCCAAAAACCGGCCATTTACCGAATTTAAAGGAAATAGGTGTTAATAAGAAAATGTCCAAAAGGTTTGGCGACGTGGCTGCCGCGGAGTTTTTAAAAAACGGTTATTTGCCGGAGGCTCTTTTGAATTTTCTTATGCTTTTGGGCTGGAATCCCGGTACGGAGAGGGAAGTTTTTTCTCTAGAGGACTTTATTGATGCTTTTTCCTTGGAGCATATTCACAAAACGGATTTAGTGGCGTTTGATAGAGAGAAGTTGCTTTGGTTTAACGGATGTTATATTCGACAAATGGAGGAGGAGGCGCTTTACAATAGGATAGTCGCCTGGGCACAGAAATGGGGCGTCAACATAGGAATCGACGAACATGATCGGGACTACGTGATCAAAGTACTTGCCCTGATAAAAGACCGCATGAAAACTTTAGTCGACTTTGTTTCTCTTTCTAAATACTTTTTTGTCGATCCGAAAGTTGAACCGGCTAAGGTTCGTAGTGTGGCTGGGGATAAGCATTCGGAGATACTATTAGGCGTTGATAGGATTGCAGCCGGCTTGTCTTCATCCGATTGGACAAAGGGCAACTTAGATAAAGAATTCCACGATTTTGCTAAAAGGTCCGGTTACACTTCGAGTCAAGCTCTTGGAACCGCTAGGGTAGTTGTTACTGGGGAAGATGCCACCCCGCCCTTGGCAGATCTTTTGGAAGTTTTGGGAAAAGATACCGTTTTGCGGCGTATTCGTGCCGCCCTGTCAACAAATTCTATCTAAATTAGAGAAAGGCGGGGATTTGTATTGCTCACTCGTATGTGAGTTCCCCGCAGCGCCTACGGCCATCTCTTCTAGTGGGCCCATGCGATGAACATAATGACCACGAAACCCACAGAGAAATGTAGCCACACGTCCGCACCGGTTATGTGATTCAGGGATATTTCCGCTAGTGTAGCTGCCAACACCGCCGTTATTAGCAGTATTTTTGGCAGCGGTTTTAACCACCACCTCGTCGGCTCGCTCGACACACCTGACTCTGACATAGTTCCCTCCTCTGTTTTGGGATTTCCGGCACTTGGATTATACATCGGTTGCTTTGGCAGCGCAAAATTCTATTTAAAATAGAGACTGCTTGTTGACAAAAAGCTGGCTCTGAAATACATTCACACCATAAGTTCTATAAGGAGGAAAAATGGTACAAAAAATTGACAAAACGGATAAGGAAAAAGAAGTGGAAAAAGCAAAAAGCGGAAGGGAACTAGCCTTAAAGTCGGCTTTGGATCAAATTAAAAAGTCGTATGGAGACGGTTCCATTATGAAGCTTGGTGATAAAGTGCATGAAAAGATCGCGGTAATTCCAACCGGTTCGATTGCTTTAGACATTGCCTTGGGTGTAGGAGGATTGCCCAAGGGTAGAATTATAGAAATTTACGGACCCGAATCATCCGGAAAAACCACACTTTGCCAGCATATTATTGCCGAAGCGCAAAAAATGGGCGGAACGGCAGCATTAATTGATGCAGAGCACGCTTTTGACCCAATTTACGCGGAAAAAACCGGTGTGAATGTTAAGGAGCTTTTGGTCTCCCAGCCTGACACAGGCGAGCAGGGTTTGGAAATTGCGGAAACTCTAATAAGGTCAAACGCGGTGGATGTTATTGTTATTGACTCTGTAGCGGCGTTGGTGCCAAGGGCGGAAATTGAGGGCGACATTGGAGATACCACTATAGCTCTGCAGGCACGACTTATGAGTCAGGCTTTGAGGAGGTTAAGTGGCGCGGTTAGCAGATCAAACTGCACGCTTGTTTTTACCAACCAGCTGAGGATGAAAATTGGCGTAATGTTTGGTAATCCGGAAACAACTCCCGGCGGTCGTGCTTTAAGGTTTTACGCCAGTGTGCGGCTTGAAATAAGAAAGATAGAGGAATTAAAGGACGGTGGGCAATCGGTGGGTATACGGTGTAAGGTAACGGTACGCAAAAATAAGGTAGCTCCGCCATTTAGAGTCGCGGAATTCGATATCCTGTTTGCCCAAGGTATTAGCAAGGAGGGGAATTTGTTGGATGTGGGAACGGAGTTTGAAATTATTAAGAAAGCGGGTTCATGGTACGAGTACAACGGGGAAAAACTGGGTCAGGGTAGAGAATCGGCGCGGGCGTATCTAAAGGAAAACAGAAAAGTGGCGGAGGAGGTAGAAAGAAAGATCAGGGAGTATTCCAAAGACAAGTCCGAACAATTTTTGTCCTTAGGTAAAGAGGAGGAAGCGGTAACTACATCGACGGAGGCTTCCACTAACGAAGGCGAATAATAGGAATTGCTAACTCATGGAAAAAGATGAGATATTCCAAAAAATGTTGACCAAGGTGATAATGTTTTTAGGGTATAAGCCGCGCACGCGTAAGGAAGTTTCTGTGCGACTGGGAAGGTATTTAAAGTCACAAAAAAATCTGGATGACGACGCAAAAGGGGAGATTGCCCGCAAAATTTTTGAATACCTTGAGGAAAATAAACTAATAAACGACGAAGAATTTATTAAGCTCTTTATAGAGTCAAAAACGCGGGGAAAAAGTGTTTTAGGAAAAAAAGTCATCCAAAATAAACTTATGGCTAAAGGAATTAGCAAGGATGACGCCACCTATTTTGTTGACGCCACGGTTTCGGAAGAGGACGAGCTTAACAGTGCTGTTAAAGCCCTTATTGCCAGGTTTAAAGTTGTTGCTTTTGGCGGACCTGTTCCAAGCGGGGCAGTAGAGGCGGAAAAATATAATAACAAGGAAATGCATGACAAGATGGGTAGATTTCTGCTGTCGCGGGGCTTTTCCTACTCTATCGCCAGACAAGCGGTTGACTATTTGTTAAAACGCCCGTAAAATCAGAGTCGCTTATGCAAATCACATTTTTAAGGAGGATATATGAATACTTTATTTGTCGTGGTAGTGGTAATTCTACTTGTAATTGTGGCGGTTCTTGCCTTTGTTCTGGTAAAGAAGAACCAGAAGCCCAGCCAAACCCTAGTTAAGCCAATCGCGTCTGCGGATGGGATAGCGACTTCAAACGGAGTGACGGGCGGAATAAAGGACTCGAGTCAACCCCAAAACCCGGTCGTTCCACAACAAACCCAGGAACAAGTTCAAAGATATTTAGAACAGGCAAAATCTAGGGCGCGGGAAATTATTATTGAGGCCAAAGACGAGGCTATAAGAATAAGAAATGGTGCAGACAATGAGTCGTCAAAAATTAGAAGCGAGGTGTCATTTCTGGAAAAGAAAGTCGCCGACAAATTAACTCAAATTGACATTAAAGAGAAAGAGCTGGACGAAAAGTCGCAAAAACTGTCCGTTTCCAAAGACGAACTGACAAAAGAAAGGCAGAGGTTAGACGAGCTTGTAATACAGGCGCAGGAAAAACTGCAAAATGTGTCCGGTTTAACTAAGGAAGAGGCTAAAAATCAGTTATTGGCCAGTATTGACAAAGAATTAAAGCAAGAAAAGGGTAAGCGCATTAAGCAGAATGAGGAAGAAATAAAAAACGAGTCGGACAAAGCCGCGCGGGATATTTTAGTTACTGCTATGCGGCGGGGCGCTACGGACGTTGTGGTGGAGCACACAGTTTCCAAGGTGCGGCTTCCTGATGAGGATATAAAGGGGCGCATTATCGGCAAAGAAGGTCGTAATATAAGAACTTTTGAGGAGCTTACAGGCGTTGATCTGGATATGGATTCATCTCCGGGTGACATCATAGTTTCCTCTTTTGACCCTATACGACGGGAAATTGCGCGCCTGGCTATGGAAAAGCTTATTGCGGATGGCCGGATTCAACCTGCGCGGATAGAAGAAATTGTATTAGCCATGCAAAAAGACATGGACCAGATTTTGTTTAAAGAGGGAGAAAATTTGTGCCATCGGTTGGGGGTTTACAATTTGCCGAGAGATGTGGTGGCCGTTTTGGGACGACTAAAGTTCCGTTTTTCTTACGGTCAGAATATGATCGAGCACACTATTGAGGAAACGCGCATTGGGGTTTCTATTGCGCAGGAAATTAAAGCCGATGTAGAGGTTGTTAAAATGGGCTGTCTTTTACACGATATCGGAAAGGTAATTGCTGATGAGGAAGGTACCCATATCCAAATTGGGGTGGATTTCCTGCGGAAGTATAAAATTTCCGATGCGGTAATAAATTGTGTGGCAGAGCACCACGAGGACAAGCCTTTTAGTTCCGTGGAGTCTGCGGTGGTTAATTTGGCTGATCATATAAGCGGGGCGCGCCCGGGCGCGCGGAGCGAGGATTATGAGTCTTACAAGAAGCGTATGGAAGACTTGGAAAAGGCCGCGACTTCTTTTGACGGAGTAGAGAAAGTTTACGCTATTTCTGCGGGTCGGGAAGTGCGGGTGATTGTAAAACCGGAGCGAGTTGACGATTCCACTGCCTCTATCCTTGCACGAGAAATTGCTAAGAAAATTGAACTTGAGCAAAGTTACCCTGGTGTGGTTAAAGTCACGGTTATAAGGGAAGTGCGGATTTCCGAAACCGCAAAGTAGTGACGGGTAATATATGAAAATTTTATACATAGGCGAGATTGTCGCAAAACTTGGTCGAAAAGCAGTGAAAGAGGTATTGCCAAGCCTTATTTCTAGTGATAATATTGACCTTGTCATTGCCAATGCCGAGAATTTGGCTCACGGGCGCGGCGCAAGCAAAGATACCGTCGGAGAAATGCTTGGTGCGGGCGTAAACTACTTTACCGGCGGAGACCATATTTTTTGGCAAAAGGATTTTGAGGATTATGCACACGAAATGCCCCTAGTGTGTCCGGCAAATTATCCGGGCCCTGTTCTAGCAAGAATCTTTGGCATTATAGAACGACAAGAGTTTAAGGTTGTTATATTAAACCTTATGGGCAGAACTTTTATGAACGAAAATTTAGACAGCCCCTTTCAAAAAATCGATTATATGCTTAATTCCGTTTTGCCTGCGGAAGATATCACTCTAGATAAAGACTTTATCTTAGTGGATTTTCATGCGGAAGCTTCCAGTGAAAAGTTGGCGTTTGCTAACTATGTTGACGGTCGGGTGGGTGCGGTTGTAGGGTCGCACACCCATGTACCAACGGCGGACTGCCAAATTTTGCCAAAAGGCACATACTTTGTAAGCGACGTGGGAATGACGGGATCTGCTGACTCGGTTTTGGGTGTAAAAACGGACATTATTATAAATAAATTTCTGACCGCTAGAAACCAAAAGTTTGAGTGGGAAGAGAAGGGTCGCGCATGGTTTAGAAGTATTCTAATTGACACGCATGCCAAGATGATTTCTAGAATTGATAGGCTTTTAAGCCTTTGAAAGGGGGTGTATTTAACATGGCAGTAACAAAATTTGACTTAGTTAACCGACTTGCCGATAAGGCAGGATTTACCAAGGTGGATGCATCAAAAGCGCTTGACGCATTGGATGATATTATAAAGAATGTTCTCTCTAAGGGCGATAAGGTAACCTGGACTGGTTTTGGTACTTTTGAAGTAAGAGCAAGAGCGGCAAGAACCGGTAGGAATCCTCAAACAGGAGTTCCTATGCACATTCCAGCAACCAAGTCTCCGGCCTTTAAGGCAGGAAAGGGACTTAAGGATGCAGTTAAATAGTGATATCACTATGACTACCATAAGCGGAGGGGGTTTTTAATCCCCTCCGTTTTGGGTTTCGCTCCGCCTGCGGCGGAGCAACGAAGTTACACGGGGCAAATGGAACTGATTCGACTTTCTGAAACAGGCGCTAAAGTTAAAATAGCTGATTCCCGCAGGTTCTGTGGAATTTCATAGTACTCACTTGGCAAAGTAAACCAAAAGGTAGCACCTTTCCCAACCCCCCCCGACCGTGCACCAACAATACCGCCCATGCTTTCCACAATATTTTTTACGATATAAAGTCCTAAACCCGTTCCTCCCGCCTCAGCTATTGTTTGATAAGAGTTATCAATTCGCCCAAATTTATGAAAAAGTCTTTTTAAGTCTCCGGGATCAATCCCCTTTCCGGTGTCGCTAATCTCAAACTTTACAAAGGAATCACCTTCTTTAGTCACCGTAAGCCTAATCTCGCCCGTGCTGGTAAACTTTACGGCATTGCCTAAAAGATTGGTAAGCATCTCCTCCAGCTTTACTTTGTCGGAATATACTACTTGACAACTTTCATCAACCCTAACTTTAAACTCTACCCCCTTTTCTTTTGCCTTTAATTCAAAGTCCTGGCCAAGGCGTTCCAAGAACTGTCTTATTTCAATCTCCTCTATTTTTAGTTGTAATTTTCCTTGATCAATCTTTGACGCATTCAAGGTACCGTTAATCATGCTCAGCATTCTCTGCACCCCGCCCTGTGCTTTAGATAAGAACTCATGCTGCTTTATATTTAACCTCCCATATTTATCACCATCCATCATCCAAAGGTAGCTTTTTATAATAGTCATGGGGGTACGGAGTTCGTGACTGACAATGGAAATAAATTCGTCTTTAGATTTTTCCAGCATTTTTTCCCTCGTTATATCGGTAAGCGTAATAATGCACTCGTCCTCTTGCTTAGGTTTTTTTATAGTGGTCGACTGGAGTTTTAAATATTGAATAACTCCCCCCGATTCGTGCATAAGATTTTGAACGGTTACGCCTTGGGGTTTAAAGCAGTAGTCTTTTGACTTTATTGTATTACCCGACTCGTTAGTTAAAACCAAGACTTCATCCAAAGTCTTTCCTTCTGCTTTTTCAGTGGATAAATTTATTAATTCTTCTGCGGCCTTATTGATAACACTAATTTTTGACTCTGTACCTACCGCGATCACTGCCTCGCTTATATTGTAGAGGAGGCTCTCTGTGTGCCTCTTTTCCTCCAAAAGTTCCGCCGAACGCTTGTAGATTTCTTGAGCTAAAACCTGATGTGTTGGGTCGTTACAAAAGAGCCGGGTGTTTTGACGGCTTGGCGAGATTTGCACTGGGTTTGGTGTGGGCATGGTTAAAATGTACCAGTAGTGCATTAAAGCGTCAAATTTGGTAAGATTTTGACTATGTCAAAAACGATTCCGCAACTCGAAACGGAGGTTTTAGATTTTTGGAAAAAGAATAGGATTTTTGAAAAATCCGTGGAGAAAAATCCGGCTGGCAATTCTTACGTTTTTTATGACGGTCCGCCTTTTATTTCGGGTCTGCCGCACTACGGTCATTTGCTTGGATCCATGGCCAAGGATGTTATTCCAAGATATTGGACTATGAAAGGCAAACGCGTAGAGCGGGTTTGGGGTTGGGATGCGCACGGGCTTACGGTTGAAAACAAAGTCCAGAAAGAGCTGGGTATCAAAAACCGCCGCGATATCGAGAAATTTGGTTTAGAAAAATTTACGGAGGCTTGTTACAAATACACCTCCCAAGTTTCTGCGGAGTGGGAATGGTATGTGGACCGGATTGGTCGTTGGGTCGATTTTAAAAATGCTTATAGGACCACCGATCAAACCTATATGGAAAGTGTTATTTGGGCCTTTAAGCAGCTTTACGACAAGGGATTGGTGTACCAAGGGGTAAGAACCTCGCTTTACTGTACAACCTGTGGGACGCCTGTTTCCAATTTTGAAATTGCGATGGATAATTCTTACAAGGATTTTGAAGATCCCGCTATAACAGTTGAATTCAAAATCCTTACAAAAGGTAAATTTGAAGGTGATTATATTTTGGCTTGGACCACTACCCCATGGACAATTCCATCTAATAGGGCGTTAGTAATCGACCCACAAAAGGACTACGTGGTGTTTGAAAGCGCGGTTCCGGGGAATCGCTATATCTGCGCTAAAAAAAGGTTGGAAGCAGTGGTTGGCGATTTCCCACGTCGGACGCTAGAGGCTTTTAAAGGTCGTGAGTTGCTGGGTTTGGATTACGAGCCTCCTTACAAGTTTTATTCGTCGTCGCCCAAAGAATTTAAAGTTTACGACTTTGAAGGTATGGTCAACATGGAGGAGGGAACCGGGATTGTGCACAGTGCGCCGGGTTTTGGCGAGGTTGATACCCAAATGGGCAAACACTATGGTTTGCGCATTATGCTAACTCTAGACGACGAAGGAAAAATGCTGGCGGGCGACGCGGAAGAAAACCCATTTGCTGGAATGTTTTACGCAGCGGCTAATCCCAAAATTGTGGCCGATTTGGAAGCAAAGGACCGACTTTTTGATTCCACAAAGATAGTTCACCGAGTGCCTTTTCATGACAGATGCGAGACACTCTTAGTTCAAAGGGCGCAAAACTCTTGGTTTATCGATATCCAACGCCTAAAGCCAGATTTGATAAAAAACAACAAGTCGATTAATTGGGTCCCGGAGCATATTAAAGAGGGGAGGTTCAGGATCGGTATTGAACAAGCCCCTGATTGGTGCATTTCCAGAACCCGCTTTTGGGCCACTCCCATGCCGGTTTGGGAAAGCGACGATGGGGAGCTAATCGTAGTGGGATCGGTTAAAGAGATCGAGGAATTGTCCGGTAAGAAAGTAGAAAATTTGCATCGACCCTACATTGACAAAATCGAATTTACAAGAAACGGCAAGGTTTTTAGACGTCGACAGGAAGTTTTGGACTCTTGGATGGAAGCCGGGTCCATGCCTTACGCCCAAATTCATTATCCGTTTGAGAATAAGACTAAGTTCGAAAAGAATTTTCCCGGTGATTACATCGTGGAATATATCCCGCAGGTAAGGGCGTGGTTTTATGTGATGCATGTTTTGTCCACGGCCTTATTTGGCAAGAACTCCTTTAAAAATGTGGTTTGTACGGGGACGATGGCTGGCGACGACGGGCGTAAAATGAGCAAAACTTTTGGGAATTACACCGATCCTAAGGAGGTCTTAACTCGATATGGGGGCGACGCGCTACGGTTGTATCTTATGGGGTCGCTGTTGATGGTGGGGGAGAACGCCAATTTTGACGAGACAGATATAAAAAACAGACTGCAGAGGACTCTTAACCCACTTTGGAACAGCTTTAAGTTTTTTGAGACATACGCGCAGGCAAATCAATGGGATGCGAGCAAGTCCGCGGAGAGTGGGGAGGTTTTGGATGTTTGGATCCAGACCCGTTTATCGCAGTTTGTAACGTCGGTATCCACAAATCTGGAAAGCTATACAGTTCCTCCGGTAGTGCGCGATTTAGAGACATTTGTGGATGATTTGTCGCGTTGGTATATAAGAAGGTCGCGCGATAGAATATCTGCCGGCGATGCCTCTGCTCTAGCGGTTTTATACAACGTGCTTTTGCACCTGTCCAACGCCGCCGCGCCCGTTATTCCATTCTTGTCGGAGTCGATCTATCAAGGGCTTAAGAAGTTCAATGCCAGTCTAAAGGAGGAATCGGTACATCTAAGATCATTTACAGATTTTACCTATAAAGTGTCCGATTTTGGTCCCGTGCTGCGGGATATGGAGCTAGCCAAACGGATTTCTTCTCTTGTTCTTTCGATTAGAACCCAAAAAGGTTTACCTATACGCCAACCCCTGTCGCAGATGTTTATAAAGGCGAAAGAACTCGGCCTGGAGTATCAGCAGCTAATTAAGGACGAAACCAACGTAGAGGCGATTGCTGAAAGTGCGCCCGCTTTGGAAGTATCTGTGGCTGATTGGGTTTCTGTTCAAGATGGCGATTTGGAGGTGAGCATACACACTGCTATTACCCCCGATTTAAAAATAAAAGGGGATGCGCGCGAGCTAGTGAGAAAAATTCAGGACCTTCGCAAAGAAAAGGGCCTTACGGTAAGTCAAAAAGTGCGGGTTATTTACTCCAACACACCGGAAAACGTTGAAGCGGTTAAAGTGTTGGGTGAAGAAATTAAACGAAAGGTTGGCGCCAGCAAGCTTTTGGCGGGTAGTGCTCTGGAGATTCAGGTACTATGACCTGGCTTGCTTACACGCTAGTCTAGTCTCACCCGTTTTTAGGCCACCACAAAACCGTCCCGTGCGGCTTTCCAGAAAAGTTTTACGACTCCACAAACTTCCCACAACAGCGGCCTTCCATCCACAAGGCAAAGAGCTAAAACCGGTTGTGGAGTCGTGGTTCTTTGTCGGAATCTATTTAGTTGGTTTTTGAGGTTTTGTGCTACTATAGCAGCATGCCTAAGGATATTATCAAACAGGGTGAATCAGTTTTCGGCGACTATCTTAAAAGGGCGTACCATATGGACCAACCTAACTCTGTTGCCGATCCGGAGTATACCAAAGTCCTTATTAATGAGTTTGAGGATTTAAACAAAAGTATTCAGCAAATTAAGACTCCCAAAAGTCGCAAAGATGTTTTAACAAACGAACTTAAACGAATCTCAAAGTATTACGTAACCACGTTAAGTGAGGAGTTAGATCCCCGAACGGCCACACCAAAAGAGGTGATAGATAGGTATTTCATAAAGGACGAGGACATTGATTTTCTTAAGACTTGGTTAAAAGAGAACCGGGAAAAGGTTCTGGAAGCCAACAAAAGGCAGCTTGAATTTTACTCGGATAGCAGGAGATCCCGGGTTCATTTAGGTTCAAAAGCATTGAGAGACCAGGCAGAATCTTTAATGGAGAGACACCTTGATTTGCTAAAAAGGGCTGTGAAAGAAGTGCTCTTGTTGGATGAGTACAACCACGTTTTGGGCAGTTTTGTTATTTCAACTGACAGTGTGGTAAGCAGATCATATGCCGATAAGATAGCTAGGATTTCCATGGTAGGCACTGGGGCTTGTGTGTACATGGTAGATGGGAAGATGTTTATAGATTCGGTCGAACTTATTGGGAAGTTTGGGCATGAAGTTTTAGGGCATTGTTTAAATTTCGTCTTTACGGAAAAGTCCGACCTTCCTCTTTTTATTAAGGAGGACTACTTTGCGGTCACGAGCGCAAGCAGGGAATCAGTATCCGGTTATTTTAAAAATAGGTTGTTTGATTTACTTCTTACGAAACCCGATTCTATAAAAGATTTTGAGATGGATGAACCTTTTGAGCGAATTTTTCAAAGATATAAGGACACATTTCTTTTGGACGAGTATAGTCTGCGTTTGAATATGCTTGGGTTCTGGGTTATGAGTAATTCCACAATGAATGGCTACAATGACCAGATGAAGGATCTTGCGGAATATTCAATTGAGCCAAAGTGGGTTTCGTTTTTTCTAAACAGGCACAGGAATGACTGGAATAGGTCGACAGGACTTTTGTTGCCGAATATAGTTTCCGAACTTAGGTACGCGGTGGAATCGGTTACCAAGATATTAAACAAGAAAAAGCCTTCCGATATAAAAAAGTTTGAACGGGCTATCTTAACCGGCGCCTGGTCCCCTGATGGTTTTGAGGAGTGGGTAAGTCTTCCGGCTTGTGTTGAATAAGATACTTTCCCACCTGGTTCCAGACGTCGCCCCAAACACCTTCTTGTTCCTCTTCAGTCATTTCTGCCAACGTTTTGTTCACTGATCGAACGTAAAAGATTAGGTCGTAGTTTCTGCCGTTTGTACCACGCTTTTCTTGAATTATTTCGCCGTATCCACGTGAGTAAAAAACTTTGCAGACGTTTCCGTTGGTATTGGTTACGGTCGGTTGGGTTTCGTCTGCCATACTTCACCTTTCTTTGTTTAGACATCATGCGTTACAGTAATACCAAACTGCCCGATGCGTTAATATTAGCACAACTGCTCGTTGGTTTAAAGTGCAGGTTTGTTATCAGAATCTTAATGGTTAATAAATGTTCTTGGCGGGATATTTTAGTCCCCGTTCCATTTTGATGATCTGTTCGTCTCTGCTTCTAAAAGCCTCTTTGAGATAGTCCACTATACCTTCGGACTTAAAGGCCTTGCAGGAATATACATCAACAGTTACAAACCCACGTTTTGCAAAGGTGTGAACGCTAATGTGCGACTCTTGGATAATTAAAAACCCGCTGTATCCGCCCGGGTCTTTGCCTCCCAAAGCTTCATTGCTGTCCGCTTTTATTAAGGTGGGCTCTCCAAGCGGCCTCATACCACCTATTTTGCACACGTCCTTCATAACTTTAATGCATAATGTAGGGCTATTTAGCTTTTTGGGGTCGCAGCCATAAGCGTCAAAAATAAGATGCTCCCCAAACTTTACCGTTGCGGTATCTTTGTAGCTTTTTGTGGTTTTGCTTATCATGTTTAGCGTCCTTTTTTAGATTAGTTGACTTAGTGACTTATGTCAAATAGCCTATAGTTATTGTACGCCATTTATTGATTTATGCAAGTTTGCAAAAAACGAGCTCCGTGTGTAAAAATGAGCTACATTTGCAAAAATGAACTACAATATAAATTATGAAATCGAGCGAGACTTACATGCCGGAACAGTTTGATCTTGACAAGGTTGCAGGCATTGGTTTCATTGATCTAAATAAACCTGACGAACGGGAGGCCGTAGAAAAGATATGGCTCTCACCGGCTACTACATACTGGTTTAAAAGTGTTTACACACGGGAAGACACTTTAGAAGCACTGATGGAGGAAACGAAAAGTTGGGTAACCTCCGGTGCTGCGGAAAGTTTTGTTTCCCCTATGCTAAAGCCTCCTTTAAGTTTGTCCAAAGAAGAAATGTTGGAACGGTTTAATAGTGGGGGGTCTTTAACCGTTGGTGTTTATGATCTTAGTTCTGAGAACGAAAAAGAGTGCAAACTAGTTGGCCTTGTTACTTTTAGTGAGGACACGGTTGAAAGGGCCACCCAATTAAGAGGGCTGCCCGATACAAAGCCGGTGTTTGAAAAGGCTCAAGCTGCGGGAGAGCAGCCACTGGTTTTGGAAATGTCCATCACTAGCCTGTCTGGAACCAAAAGAGGTCTTATGTCCCAGGCAAGTAGGCTTATATTAAAAGGTGTTATGGAAAAGCTGACTTATGAAGGATTGCCGGATGGTGGTGTTAAGCAAATTCCCGTTATTATTGCTGGCTATGTTCAACAGAAACCTAAGCCGGAGTGGTTGTATCCGGATGGGGTTGAGGACACGGAACGAGTTAATACCCCCGCAGTGAGGCTTGTGGAGTCCGTGGGCGGACACTTTGCCGGTGAGGTTGTTTACGACGAAGGGTCCAGGAAAGGCATAGAACAGGGGCTTTGCCGTCCCGATAGATGTTATGCGTTTTACGACCTAGAGGATGTGGATAAGGCGATTGATGCTAGAGTTTGGGAGAGTATGGCCGTTCGCTGATTCTTAGATGTATTTGGATTTGATAGTGTATTATTTTCAAACATCTAATAGGGAAACCTTTTCACGAAGCTATATCCAAGCAATTTTCCGAGACGGGCCTTTATTTAACAAGGTGGTTGAGGAGAAGATCTGTAGAGAAGCTGTGGCTAAGATAGGAAAGTATCAATTGCAGCAATCTTTATTACTTGGTGAGATCTTAATTTACACAAAAATTCTATGGTCAACTTCTTGGCATTTTTGTCGTTTCCGCTTGACTGAATGCGTTGTACGATTTTAGCCACAGTCGGCAAGGTCATTAACGACATGAATTCTTTCTTTGACATCGGGACCACAATAGGCTCGCTTTGGGTGGAGACATTAAAGCTGATTTTGTCGTCGTCAACGGCAACAGGTTCGGTAAGAAGCCCAGCTTTCGAATCGAGGATCTGCTTATTAAGAACCTTTGTCTGAGTCTTTACCCACTCACACTCCGGTACGACTCCACGCGGATTAACTAGCGGACATGGAGCACAGATAGCTCGGTACTCGCACTTCTGGCAGGTAGTAAATTGATTTGTTTCCAGTTCTACCATCTCGTTATTAAAGCGACGATAGTGCTTAGCAACAAATTCTTTAATCGATTTGAGATCGCCAGTAGCCAAATTTATACCAAGGTTTACTGTCTCACCTTCTGGTGAGTAAGCATATTGAGAACAGGGAAAAAGATCGCCGCCAGAGGAGACCATAAAAGACTTTTGACCGCCATTGCACCTGATAACCGGAAAACCCAAGCCTGCGTTAAAAAAGTGGTTTAGAAAATCCTTAAACAGACTCTGGGTTAGAACTTCGACTTGAAAAGATGGTCTGGTTTGGTAAACCCTGCAGATCGCTTTTAGACCTTCAAGACGGTTAAAGAGGCTGTAATTAACCAAGGTCTTTTTGGCACGCCCAACCATTTCTGTAATTTGAATCCCAAGAGCGTGAGCGCCTATCTGTTCGATAAAAGGAAGTAGATTTGAAGTATCCGTAATATTAAATGGTGTAACAGTGTAGGAAATGGTTAAAGGAATTCCTGTGGTACGTGCGTTTTCAATACCAGCCAAAGCCGTTTGAAAAGACCCATTACCCCGATTGGCATCGTTTATTTGGGGACTGGTACCATCAAGAGAAATGGTTATTTGGCTCAAACCAGAGTCGTGAAGAGTTTTGGCTCGATCTCGGGTTAAGAGCACGCCGTTGGAAACAATGCCACAAAATCCGTCCGGGACTCTTTTTTTAAAATGGTTGACAAATTTGTCGAGGTGCGGGTATAAAAGAGGCTCTCCTCCTAAAATGTCAATCTCCTTCACGCCCAACTCGACGGCGTTATCGAGAGCGGACTTCATTAGTTTCCAGCTTAGTTGTCTTAGATCGGGTCTGGCATTATCGGCGGCGTAGCAAGTTCGACATTTGAGATTACATCTTGTCCCAGGTACTATTTCCCAATAACATTTCATTTAAATATTATCCACATTGCCCGCAACCACTTTTGGCAGCCACTATTTCGCATCGGACGAGCTTCTCGTTCTTAACCTTTAACTTGCTTGTTGTAATTCGACTCACTTCTTTCCACCCCCTTTCTCAAAATCCTAACCACTATCGACTTATCCCTAAAGAAAATATCGCCATTTTGTAGTTTTACCTGGGATACAAGGCTTTTGGGGTAGTAGAAAAGTTGTAACCTGTCCACAAAAGGTCTTTTTAATTCATCCCAAAGTTTTAAATGCTTCAACATTTTTTGATGTGCGCCATCATTGCCGTAGACCAGCAATTTGTTGTCGCGAGTGAACAAACAAGCGCTGTTATTTTTTAAGTCAACTATGCCGGCAGCGCTATCACCAAAATTTAATCCTTTAATATTGTCGTCTAAGAATATTTCAACCGACTTTGGCTCATGAAGGGCAAGAAAGACATAAAAATTACTAGCCCTGGGAGGTAAAATTCCAGAAAAAGGCAGCGCTTTTTCTTTATACGACTTTTTAAGCAGGGATATAACCTCACTCTCCTTAAAAAGACTTGGGTTCTCGCTGCAGACGAGTAGTTTGGAAGCCGCTTTTTGATAGGATTTTGACCTTAACTCCATATAACCACCTATCATGGTTGAAGTACCAATAAAACTACCACCCTTTTGTTTTTGGAGTGAGGGTGCTATCTGGGTGCCATTAAACCAGATCGGCAAAACAATTATGCCACCCACTTTAAGTTGATCGACCAGGGGTTGAGGGATAGTTTTTACTGAAGCGGTAACAATAATCCTGTCGTAAGGGGCGTATTGAGGAAGACCGTCAGCCCCGTCAACACATCTAAGAGTAATATCCCCGCAACCTATTTTAAGTAGGTTTTGCCCCGCTTCTTTAATTGTATCTTTATCGATGTCGACGCTAAAAACATTTTCAGGGTCGTCCACAAGTTTAGCTAGGATAGCAGCATTATAACCAGTACCGGTTCCGATTTCTAAAACCTTTAGACCCTTTTTAAGATGAAGAATTTCCAGCATTGAAGCCATTAACGAAGGCGCTGTTGAGGAACTTGTTGGTACAATTCCTATCTGTTTAGTAATTACAGAACCGTCGGTATAAGCTTCTTTAAGATCGACTTCTGGAAGAAAAAGGTGTCTGGGGGTGGTGAGAAAAGCGCTTTTGACTTCTTTGGATTGAATAAATCCACCTTCAACCAAGTGGTTGACTAATTTAGTATTTAAAACTAACGCAGCGGTTAGAGACTTTATATTCCAATATATATCTTATAATTGAACAGTTGTCAAAGGAGACAATCAATCTCTAAATACGGAGTCGCAGTTCCTGGCCTTCGCGAAAGCACTGTTTGGTGTAGATAAGAGGTGGTTGGATGCTCCTATGTCTGAGGAGATGATGAGAGGACACGCATTCGCTTTTGTAGAGTTAGAAAAGAATGAGAAGGTTTTAGTAGATCCCCAAAGGAAGACTATTTACATAGACGGTAGTTGGATTCTTTCTATGTACGAGACACTGGGCGAGTGTAATAACTTTTCGGACATTGGTTTGACGGATTTTAATAAAATGCAGGAACTGTATATGAGGGTAAAAACCACATATCACGATAAACAGGAAAAACAATGATAGAGCGGTTCTTTTCTACCCGTGTTTAGGTCTGATTGTATACTTTTTCAGATATCTAACGGGATGCCACGCGCGTTTAGCTTGACGGAGCCCCGGGATTCCAAGGTCTTGTTCTAGATTTAAAAATTTGTAGCCTTTGTTGTATAAATATTCGGCCTGTTTTTGGTTGATATATTGAAAAGAACCTTTGTAATTAGTATCTGCCTTGGCGAAAGCAGACATAACAAACCCATTATTTATAGGTTCACTAACTGTAAACGCAATGTAGTTATTGCCCACTTTAATACCCAGGCACACAACCTCAAAGTGCTCCGAATCTCTAAGCAATCTCTTGAAAGCAGTTAATTCTGTTTCTTTTTCTTCCTTGCCTTTTCCGGAGATTTCCTTATTTATAATCCACTTATTATATATATCCAGTAGGATGCCCTTGACCTTTTGGTCGTTTATATCCAAAACGTCGATGCAGTTATCTAGGTGGGCTTTGAGGAAGTTATGGCAGAGATTTCTTTCGTCTTTGTGATAGCTGCCTTCCAATTTTGCAAGGTCTTCAAGAGAGTATATGTAATCAAAATTGTCTTCATCCTCTGTAATGTCCAGTTCTCCGATCTGTTTTATGGTGTTGACAGTCACTTCGGGGACAAGTTTTAATGTCTGGTCTGTTCTGCTTTCTTTTGCGTAGCTAAAGATTTGTTCCAGTGTGCTGGGGACTTGAGTGGCGCCCAAGAGAGTTAAGAAGATCTTGTTAGTAAGATAGTCTGTATATTTAAGTATTAGATTATCGGTATAAAGACAATACTCCGCCAGGCCTTCTGTGTTATAAGTCCATATGCTTAGCGCGTTAAAATCAGAATAAGGTTCAAAATTAGAGCTGAAGTTTCTAATTTTTTCTAGGTCATTCAGTTCGATTTTTTTAAATCTTAGAACGCTCTTTACAAGTGCCATCGGGGGTGTATTATATTATAAGTGGGGGTTTATGGAAAGTAATTCTAAAAAAGATAAACTGTATTTTTATGTTGCTGTTGTTTTATTCTCTGCATTATTTGTTTGGTGGTTGTATGTTCAATATCTGGGAGCTTCTGGAAGTGCAGATTTTAATATTCAGGGGCAAGCGTTCGCTGCTGCTTATGGGATAGTAGCCCTGTGGGGTGGTTTTGTTGCGTTTATTGTCTCTAGAAAGTGGGGGTTTTTCTCTAGCTTGTTTGGAAGGAGCCTGCTCGCTTTTTCTATTGGGCTTTTTTTGCAGGAATTTGGTCAAATTGCTTACTCATATTACATATATTTCATGAAAATCGACATCCCGTACCCCTCGATAGGTGATGTTGGGTATTTTGGTAGCATCTTTTTTTACATCTATGGGGCTTACTTACTGCTTAAACTTTTATCTATAAATACAAAGGGCAAAAGCGTCCTCGATAAATTTCTTATGTTTTTGATGCCTTTGGCTTTATTGGCGGCTTCTTACTTTTTATTTTTAAAAGATCATGAATACACGCCTGGAATTTCTTTGACCAACTTTTTAGATATTGGTTACCCCCTGCTTCAGTGTGTTTATGTGTCTTTGGCTTTTGCAAGTCTAGTATTTCAGGGCCCGAGAATCGGTGGCTTTATGAGGAAGGGTGTACTCATGATACTTGTCGCTCTGGTTTCCCAGTATGTTTCTGATTTTACGTTTCTTTTTAAAGCCAGCAGAGGCACATATGTTGTGGGAGGAGTTACGGATTTGTTGTATTTGATCGCGTACTTTTTGATGACCCTGGCGATTATTGAGCTAGATCTTGTATTTGAAAAACTTAAAAGTGGTAGTATTACTAGTAACGGAGGCGCTGGGACTGGCACTTGATGGGAGGCGGTAATAATGGATAGCCGATACCAAAAAGCTGTACTTAACATAGTAAATATACAAAAGCAGATAATCGGTCCTTTGGCGGTGGATATGGCCAAAAGGGTGGGGGCTATAACTTTTACTGATGGGAGCGTGGAGATAAGAGGCGACCCAAAAACTGTTCTTCATCAACTTGTTAAAGAGTACGAGGTTTTGTTTGGTGAGCTTTCCGTTAAGATAAGTAAGGACTCTATTAAAGAAATGAAATTCGAACCCGTGGAATTACCGGAGATTTTAAGGTAACCCCAAGAATAGAAAAAGGCCTCAGATGGTTTTGTGATTACCACAAGAGGCCTTAGCCTTATACTCTGCTTTTGTGTTTCAGACCCATTCTCTTAGTGGAATCCTCTCTTTGCATCGGTGCAAGACGAGCGGTATTGCTACCAGCAACTCTGCGATGGCGTAATAGACAGGAAGAGCGTAGCTTGACAGACTACCGTCGGTGATGGCGAACATGGATATCATAGACGCTATGGCAAACATGAGCCATGCGTACGGTCTGTCTTGAAGTGGTCGTCGCCATGCGCCTCGAACGGTGGGGGCAACCGCCCATATATCGGCAAATATTCCGATATATAACGCATTGTCTGCTTGCCCGGATGTTAGGAGATAAGCTACTGATATCATCCCTATGGTCAAGGTTGCCACTTCCAGTCTGTCCGGTTTACTCCACTCGCTCCGTTGTCTTAACAATGTAAGAACAAAGACCGTTCCCACATTAAGGAAGCCTACAACAGCAAGCCAGATACTTGCTCCCACACCAGTTTCCTTATAGTTAAAAAGGAGTATTCCGCTTAGGAGAGACCAAACGAACCAGCTGGTTGGATTTGGTCTGATTTTGCGTTGCCAAACCCTCACGCAGTAAGGGATTACACTAAGTAACCCCAGCAGCCCTGCTAAGAGTCCGATTGCCTCAGTATTCATCTTCCCCTCCTATTATACATAACGAATACTATAACATTAAAGGATCTGCTCACGAATTTGCAAGGTTCTAGAAAATTAGTACATATTGCACCAATTCTCGTAATGGAAGTATACAGCATCAACGAACAAAAGACAAATATTTATTAGCAAGAAAATTGCTCACTATTTTAGAGTTACCATCTCGATTATTGAAGACTTAGGTATTGAGGAAATATGCCTAAACTTTTTGTTGTACTCGTGATATTCCCAGCCTATTATTATCTTCTCTTCGTCTTCACTGATCAAAAACCCCACCTGGCTAATTACTGCAGTTTTAGCTTTTCTCTCCGCCTCAGCCTTATCTGCTACAATGGTGGAAAAGACCGCGGCATCCTTCCATATTATAAATACAATCTTTGGTTCCATGTTTTAAAGCGAAGAGAACGATGCTCGGGTAACATCTTTCTCTAGTATTTTTGGCTGCTTGTTAGTTTATCATAAGAACTTGTTCGCGTAGTATACCCCCGATGTGTCTTTTTATGTTAAACAAATAAAGGTGTGACCGTTGTAGTATATATAGAAATTCCTATATTTTAGCAACGGTCACGCAGCTACACTTATCGGTATCGGTTCTTTTTCCATGCTGCATTTTGCTGGTCGATATTGTCCTGGCTGCGGGAAGTTTCTGCAGAAAGCGGGACGGTTTTCATACTCGGTACATATGAATTTGCCACCGACTACTTCCTGCAGTCTTTTACAGTCGAATATGGGCACAATGCAGTCATCCGTTCCACCCCAATCTACTTGTACCAGGAACGGGTGCTTCCTCATGAACGGTCGATAGTTGTAGATGGTTATGCTAGGGACAGAGAACCGTCTACAGCAGGCTCCGCACATAGTGCACGGCATATTGCACCTCCGTCCTTAGAGAATGTTTCCAGTTTATACTATGGGACCCGCTTAGTCAAAGTTTTGTGGACGTCGCGTGAATGTTATAATAATTAGTATGGACTCTGGGAAAAAGAATGTAGCGGTGCTTTTTGGTGGAAAGTCGCCCGAACATGAAGTTTCTATAATCACAGGAGTCCAGGTGATCAAAAGCATAGACTTGAATACATATAATATTGTGCCCGTATATGTCGCAAAAGATGGCAGGTGGTATCACAGCGAGAGGTTTTTTGATATGGGAGTTTTCAAAAATTTAGAAACCGTCCCGTTTGTTTCCCAAGAAGTTTATTTACCTGCGGATCCCAACAATTCTTACCTGTGGGGGGTGGCGCGTTCGTTTTTTGGTGGACAGTTTAAAGTCAAAGTAGATGTGTTTTTCCCCTGTTTTCATGGCGGTTCCGGTGAGAATGGCGCGTTTCAAGGTCTGTTTGAGCTCTGTGAAAAGCCTTACGTAGGGTCGGAAGTGCTTGGTTCCGCGCTTGGTATGGATAAAGTGGTGTGTAAAGACATATTTAGAGCGCATAACATTCCCACAGCACCTCATGCTCATTATCATAAGAGGACGGTTGAAGACAAAACGGGTTGGGTAGTAAGCGATTTGGAGTCAAAATTTAAATACCCCATGTTTGTTAAGCCCGCCAATTCAGGATCAAGTATTGGTGTGACAAAAGTGCGCGATGCCAATGAACTAAAGGCAGGGTTGGAACTGGCGGCGGCTTTTAGTTCAAAAGTATTGGTAGAGGAAAGTATCGAAAATGCTATGGAGATAAATATATCCGTGATGGGAAATAGCGGCGCGGACTTAAGCCTTTCCGCCTGCGAAGAAGTCTTTCATAGCGGGAAGTTTTTGTCTTACGACGACAAGTACAAAAGCGAGGATGGAAAGTCGCAGGGGATGGCGTCGGCAAAAAGAAAAATACTCACCGATTTAGACCAGGAGTCTTTAAATGCTATTCACGAAACCGCCAAGAAGGTATACACGTGCTTAAATTGCTCGGGCTTAGTGCGGGTGGATTTCTTAGTGAGGGGGAAGCAGATTTTTGTAATCGAGGTAAACACCTTGCCGGGCAGCATGGCGTTTTACCTGTGGAAGGCTAGCGGTCTTTCATTTTGTGCGCTTACAACAAAGTTGATAGAGCTGGCGGAGAAGCAGTTTGAGGCCAAGAACAAGAACATTTCTACTTTGAGCTCCAACATTTTAAAAGACTTTAACCCGGGGATAAAAAACTCAAAACTTGGTTAATAGTTGTCGGGCAGATCATTTTCAATTAAAACAACTGTATTGTTTGTGTCGGTAATATATTTAGGTAGTTCACTTAATGAATTTAGAAACATTACTTTATTTTTACTACCCACTCCCTCTAAAAAGGAAAGCGTTCTTTCGTTTTTTCCTATCAGAAAGACCTTATCGCAAACGCTGTCTGCTAGTTCGCCCAGTTCTTTATGAATCGTCGTTGTTTTGTCACCAAGTTCCACTATTCCCGGTGTAGCAATAACTTTGTGGTAGGCGGAGTACGATTTTAATAGCTCAAGGGCAGCTTTAAACCCTGTTACGTTGCTGCTATAAGCGTCATCAATAACCATAAGGCCGTTTGGCCATGTTTTTAACTCCTGTCGGTGAGGTATAGATTGCAGGTGGCTGACAGCCTCAACAATCAACTGTGGCTCCAACCCCAGCAAATATGCCATAGAAGCCGCAGCCGAGATGTTTTCTAAATTACTGTTGCCTATAAGTTTAGTGCTGGCTTCAAAAGTATTTCCGCCTAACTCTAGCGTAAATCTGCTTCCCGCTTTGTCCGACTTGATATTTTTTATGTTGTATCCGCTTGATGGTGAGGCATACAAAACACAGCTACTTCGGTGCTTTGCGTAATTCTTTTGTATATATTCATTATTTCCGTTTACTAGAGTTATGCCTTTTTCATTGGAATAGTCTACTATTTCAAATTTTGCTTTTATAGTGTTTTCTATTTTCTTGAAACGGTCCATGTGTTGTTCATTAATACCCGTTAGAATTGCGTGGTCAGGTACGACCATTTCACATATTTCTTTAATCTCCCCAATTTTGTAAGCCCCCATTTCGCAAATAAAAAAGTCGTATTGATTATCAAGCTCGTAATCTACGACTTTCCATACCCCGAACACGGTATTATAACTTTCAGGCGTTCTTAATACGTTGTACTTGGTTTTAAGTATCTGATACAAAAACTCTTTAACGCTTGTTTTACCGTAAGAACCTGCTATCCCTATTACTTTTAGACCCCGTTGTTTTAGAAGAAGGGTTTTTGTGTGGGTCTCCCTTTTTACACGCTTTCTATTTAGTATCTCGTACGGTTTGAGTGTGAGTAACCCTAAAATTAGGAATAGGTACGACTGGGTGGCCAGCAAAACGCCTACAAAAAGTCCAAGGTATTTTAACGTGTAAACAAGAAGGAAGTTAAACATAACCACATAAAATAAAGCGGAGTAAAAAATAAATGCGGCTTTAAATGTCCAAACAAGCCGCTTTTTTGAGTTTGCACTCCTTTTTGTAAGATTGAGGCGGATCCATTTTAAAAACCGTCCGACTTGGTACCCCTCTAACTGGAGGATATAAAGGTGCATTTTATACGGGAATAGCGTTTCTAACATAGGAACTCTTTTAAAATTTCCGTAAATTTTTCTGCCTTTTCTAAATGCGGACTGTGGCCAGATCCCCATACAATTCTCACTACGGAGCTTGGAATTTCCTCCTTGTAAATCTTTGTTTCATCCACACCTAGTTGGTTGTCTTTGTCGCCCCATATAACGAAAACCGGCACGTGTATTTGCTTGAGCAAATAACGTAAATTTTGATTTACCACTTTTATAAGAGTGTTTCGCATTGATCCAGCACTTTTATAATCCTGACTACCTAAAAGTGCTCGTAGTTTGAGGGCGACTTTTCCTGGTATCAAGGGAAGGATAGGCTTGATTAAATCGACAGGTGCTTGTTTTGTTGTGATCCAAAGATTTTTTGTATCCAGTCCTGCGCTGTCCACTAATACAAGTTTGTCTGCAAGCGATGTCTTTGCTGCTAGTACGGTAGCCACCCTTCCTCCAAAAGAGTGTCCAAGTAAGATGCATTTGCGAATACCCAATTTAGTCAGAAATTTTTCGGTAAAGTTTGCGTAGTCGTAAGTATCAAGGTTAGCGGTAGCTTTTGGTGTTATTCCAAAGCCTGGAAAGTCTAAGACAACTACGTTGTAATCATTGCTAAACTCCTGAGCTATGTTCTGCCACTCTCCAGAAGTTCGCATCCATCCGGGCAAAATTACCAAATATTTAGCAGAACCGACTTTTTTGAGAAATTCGTAATTTACAACCATCTTGTCCACTACGACCTGCATACGCGTTATTATATAAGCTAATAGGGATTTAGTCATAAAGTGCTAGAATTTACCTAACGTATGAGGTGGTTTCTACCTATTGTTGTAATTTCATGGGCGGTGTTTTTTGGCGGGTGGTTCCTTGTTTATAAAACGGGAATTAATACTTTGGCCATTCAGTCGGAGGACACTATCCCCGCGATTATCTTACCCGTTACCATAATTAAGGAAGGCACTTTTTATGCCGACACCTACTACAAAGGGATAATTGAAAAATATCCTCACCCTGATGACAAAAATTACCAAAAGGGGCTAGTCCCGTTTTATTTTAGAAAAGTGGGCAGTCATTACATATCGGCGTTTCCTGTTATGACGGGGCTTTTAAGTGTTCCGGTTTATCTAATTCCCCTGCTTAGGGGGCTCGAAATTACTTGGGATAGCTTGACTGTTTTGTCGCATGTTTCCGCGTCGTTGATCGTGGCTTTAAGCGGTGGATTTTTTTACCTTCTGTTGAAAAGGCTGGTTGACGATAAAGAAGCGACCTTGCTAACCGCCATTTATCTTTTTGCCACGGTAAACTTTGCTATGGTTTCGCAGTCGCTTTGGCAACATGGAGCGGTGCAGCTATTTACGATTTTGAGTCTTTTGTTTTTATTTAAAAGTACAGGTAAAGTAATCGATATTTTTATCTCAGGTATCTTCCTGGGGTTGGCGGTTTTATCCCGCCCTACCGCGGGGATTCTAATTTCGTATTTTGTGTTACTCACGATCTATGTTCGGAAAAAAGAGTCGCTAGATAAAAATTTGTCGATAAGCAACCTCATCATAGTAGCTAAACCTGCGCTGATTTTACTTGCAGGTCTTTTACCCGCCGTTATATTTTTTGTTTGGTACAATGCCACCTATTTCGTTGATATAGCTAACCAAGGTTACGCTGGTCAAATCGGTGGCGACTGGTTAACACCGTTTCCGCAGGGATTTTTGGGGCTGTGGTTTTCTCCTAGCAAAGGAATTTTAGTCTACTCGTCCGTTTTTATATTTTCGTTGGCAGGTTTTGTCTTGTCGCTCAAGAATGGCCTCAAAAAAAATCTGGAGTATTTCATTTTCATGTCGATCATCATTACCCACACCTTAATTTTAGGCGCGTGGAAACATTGGTACGGTGGTTACAGCTTTGGTTACAGAATGGCCAGCGATATTCTTCCATTTTTAGTCCTACTTTTAGTTCCGTACCTCAAGTCGCCCATTTTCACCAAAAAGTCCACGATTCACAAAAAGCTTTTTTATGCCGCAATCGTCGTCTCAGTCCTCTTTGAACTCATGGGTTTGGCCTTTTTTGACGGCGTTTGGCATGGCACCTACGACAAAGGCTTTTGGGATCAGAGCTGGCTCTGGAGCGTCCAAAATAGCGAGGTAGTTTTTAACATTAGGCGTTTACTGGTAAAATTGGGTTTGTGAGCGCAAAATACAACATTATCTGCCTTTCTAATCAGCTTTGGCTTAGCGACTATTGGACTAATAAAAGTCATGTGATGAGCCGCTTAAACAAGCTTGGGCATAAAGTTTTGTTTGTAGAGCCGCCAATAAATACCGGTAACATTTTTGTGCGACAGGTTTTGCAGGGAAACTGGCCGCTTAAGCGACTTTTGACACAGACGAGAGTTGAGGAAAAAAGCGGGATCTTAATTTATTCGCCGCTAAATATTCTACCTAACGCCGACATCACTTCTAGATGGCACATAAACCGTATTAACCAGGTCGCTCAAAAGCTCTTTGACTCTGAAAGCAAAACGCTTTTGTGGATTTATCATGTCCAGCTTAAGAATCTGCTTGACTATGTCGACAAAATAAAACATGACCTTCTAATTTATGATTGTGTGGATAATTATTTAGGATTTCCGGAAGACAGCACTTTTTATTCCACTACAGTCACAAAGAAGCAACTGGAAGTGCAAGAGGAAACTTTAGCTAAAAAAGCTAATTTGGTTTTTGCCACTGCTCCGGGTCTTGTTGAACGACTAAAAAACTATAATCCCAATACGTACTTTACGCCTAATGTGGGGGATTATGAAAAATTTAAAGACGTCAAGTTAATTACGGACATTCCCAACGACCTTAAAGCTGTCAAAAAACCGGTTATTGGTTTTACCGGCGCGTTGGACGAATATAAATTTGACATGAGTTTATTTAAAGAATTGGCGCAAAATTATCCGGAGTACTCTTTTGTTCTTATAGGTTCGCTTGCTACTAAAGGAAAAAATGCCACCAAAGAAAATTTAGGGCTGGCGGATTTGGAAAATGTGCATTTGCTGGGTCCAAAACCCTACGATAACGTTCAGCAGTACTTTGCGGGTTTTGACGCTTTCATTATTCCTTACCAATTAAACGACTACACGGTAGGTGGATGTTTTCCTGTGAAATTTCACGACGCTCTTGCTACAGGGCTTCCGATAGTTGTTACGGATCTGCCTGCCTACTCGTTCTTTAAGGATGTTTGTTATATTTCTAAAGGCTACAAAGAATTTAGTGACAATTTAGAGAGAGCGTTAAAGGAAGACTCGCCTGAAAAAATTAAAGCCCGACAAGAGGTAGCTAAAAAAAATAATTGGGACGGAAAAGTTGCCAACATGCTAAAGTTAATTGACCCCGTCATGACGAAAAGTCTATGAAAATACTTTACACGTTAAATTCAAGTAATCCGGGAGGAGTGGAGCAGCATGTTCTAGACTTGGTGACACAAATGATTGCTCGCGGGCATGAGGTTTTTGTTTGGTGTGAGGGTGGCGTAATTTACGACTGGTATAAAAGGGCCGCGGCCAAAACTACGGAAAAACCTATTAAAAACGATATCGATCTTGGTTATATAAAAGATCTCAAAAAATTTCTTGAGGAAAACGGAATTGAGATTGTGCACGCGCACGAATTAAAAGCTGTATTTAATACCACAGTGGCGGGATTCCTGGCCGGAGTAAAAATTAGAATTTCTCATCAGCATACACCCTTTGTAGATTGGCAGCTTTCCAAGTCAAAAAGATTAATTTACAACTTATTTTACTCTATTTTAATAAATTTGTTGGGCTCAAAGGAAATCGCTCTTACGGAGTCCATCAAAAAAGCTAAACTTCGAGCGGGCATCTTCACTAAAAAACTGGCCGTAATTCCGAACGGAATCGATACTTATAAATTTTTTGTTTCGGAAAATGAAAAAGCTATTTATAGACGAGAGGTTTGTAGAAAATATCATATAAACCCGTCAACTAAAATTATTGGAAACTTGAGTAGAACGACCAAGGAAAAAGGCCACGACCTACTAATAAAAGCGTTTGCCAAATTAATTGAGGATAAAAAAATCGTGCGGGAGGAGTTTACCTTGCTGATCTGCGGTGGGGGAGAGCTGGAAAGTAGCCTATGGGCGCTTTCCGAGTCTCTAGGGATAAAAGAGCGCGTGGTGATTACGGGTCGTTTTGATGACGACGTGAAAATTAAATTTTATAGCACCTTTGATTACTTTGTTTTTCCCACGCTGGCGGAAGGTTTTGGCATTGTACTTATTGAGGCGTTGATAGTGGGTCTTTCGGTTTTGTGTTCGGATCTGGAGGTGCTAAGAGAAGTAGGTAAAGATTATCCCGGGTATTTTAAAACGGGCGACATTGATGACCTATCCAACAAAATGTTCGATTTTATCGGTCCGACTGCGGGCGGTGAAAGAATAGAGCAGATTAATTACGTTAAAAATAGATATTCCATGGAGAAATTTGGGGAAAATTATGACAAGCTGTACAGGAGTTTGATGTGAAAGTTTTAATGCTGGCAAGATCCGACATTTTTAGCTTGCCAGGTGGTGATACCATTCAAATTGAAAACACGGCGAAAGAGCTTAAAAAGTTGGACGTAAGGGTTGATGTAGCCACAGATCTAAAAATCGACATAAAAAATTACGATCTGGTGCATATTTTTCAGTTGGATTGGATTCCGGAAACCTATTTCTATGTTAAGGAAGCCAAAAAATACGGGAAACCAATTGTGTTGTCTCCAATCCATCACGCCGAGAACGAGGTAAAAAAGTTTGACGACATTTATACATTTGGGCTTAGACGTCTGGTAGGACTTTTTGTAAAAAAGCAGGAACACCGAGATGTTTTAAAAAATATTTATCGGTCGTTTCACAACAGAGCTAAAATAGCCCCCACTTTAAAAGGCGCTGTCTTTGGTTATAGAAGGTCGCAGAAGGAGGCACTGCTGCTTAGCGACATTGTTTTGGTGCAAACTAACTGCGAGGCGCGCGATCTTAAAAATACCTATGGCGTGGATTTTAGGTGGGAAAAGGTGGTAAATGGCGTATCGGAACGATTTTTATTAGTGCGTAATTTTCAAAATACCTTAGGTTTTAAAGATTACATCATATGTGTGGGCAGAATAGAAGCCAGAAAGAACCAACTTAATATTATCGAAGCCGCCAAGTTGCTGCGTGGGGAAAAAGGATTTGAGGACACCCGATTGGTGTTTTTAGGTCGACGGAGTGAGCACCACAAATCCTACGTTGCAAAATTTGACCTGGCGTTAAAGGAAAACAATTGGATGCTTCACCCGGGCTTTGTACCGCAGGAAGGTATTCCGTCGTACTACCATTTTGCCAAAGTATGCATTTCTGCCAGTTGGTTTGAAACCACGGGTCTAACAAGCCTGGAGGCGCTTTTTTGCGGAACAAATATAGTGGCCAGCGGCGAGCGGGCTAAAGAGCTTTTGGGTGACTTGGCTGTGTATTGCGATCCGTGTGACATAAATTCCATCGCCAGCTCTTTAAAGGAGGCTTATTTGCGACCGGTTACGCCCGTCCCCGAAAATTTTAGAAAAGAGTACACTTGGGAAAACGCCGCCAAACAAACTTTGGAAGTCTATAATTCCTTGTTTCGGCAAGGAATTTCAGCAAACCACCAGAGCAATCCGGTGGTTGCTGACAATAATTTGCTGGGGAGCAGCAAATTATGAATATAGAAATTATTTTTATAGCTTTAATATTTGTGTTTTCGTTGGCGGGTCTTTTGATCGACAAGAGAAAGTCGCTCTATATTTTGCTGGCAGTTTCGGTTTTGTTGCACAAGGAGCTTTTTAGCATTTATTCCTGGAACATCCTTCCGGCCAGAATTTTTATGCTGGCGGTTTCGGTTTTTGTAGCTGTCGATGTAGCCAAGAGTCTAAAAAAGAAGGATGTTTCTTGGTTAAAAAAAGATTTGGCAAATCCCGTATTTATTTCACTCGCGTTTTTTTGGATTGTCGCGGGACTGTCGGTATTTTTTTCCAAAAACACAGGTGCCAGCCTTTCGATCTATGCTTTTCTTACATCCGTTCTTGCCCTGTCAATATATTTAGTTCGCGTTTTTCAGGGCGACCGTGTGCAGGTTTTACATTTTACTAAGATCTATATCTTGGTGGCTTTTATCTTGTCGCTCATTGGTTTTATCCAGATTATTGTTTTTGAGAAGTATAACTTTATCTTTGGTGCGTTTTGGAATGTGCCGGGACATATTCCTCGTATTGGGTCTCTTTTTTGGGATGTTAACCATTTTGCCGGTTTTTTGGCTCTGCTCTTGCCGGTTACTGGCGCGCTTGTCTTGGTAAGTCGTTGGAAGGGGCGTTTGATGTTTTTTGTTATGGGGGTAGCGATATTTATCACTTTGCTTTTAACTAACGCCAGGAGCGGTTGGATTGCCTGCGGAACAGCCTTTTTAACTTTTGCCCTGCTGTTGATCTTTAGGCGCTCTAGATACAAAGGCTTAGCTACAATTTTTTCCGTTATTTTGATCTTATCGATGGGAATCTTTTCTCAATATCTAAATAAAGACAGCTCCATAAGACTGGAAATTCGTCAGTATTTTCATTATAGACTCGACTCTTTTGACTCGCATTTTTTGCTTTTAACAGGTTCGTGGCGGATTTTTGAAAAATACCCGATTTTAGGTGGAGGTTACGGTAGTTTTTATGAACAATTCTCTAAGACCAAAATTTCCGCCACTTTTTTTTCGCGTGATCCAGCGGCTCTTAACACGCGTGTTCCCGCCCACTCTATTTGGGGCGAGCTCTTGGCAGAAACAGGCGTTTTGGGGTTTTCTGCTATGCTGATTTTTTATTCCGGCGTGGTTTTTACACTTTTATACGCTTCTTTACGACTAAAGAAACGCCGGGATTTTATAATCTCTTCCGCCATGTCGGGATCAGCCGTGGGGATTTTGGTGGCTGGGATATTTTATTCCTACAACTCTGAATTTTTTTGGATCATTTTGTTTTTATATTTTCTTTACGCTCTTTTTTCCCTGCGTGACGAACTCAAAGAGCCGGAGGGTAGGCTTTGGACCAGTATTTTTTCACATGTTGTCTCCAATCCAAAATTTCCCGTTCTGGCGCTCAGTGTTTTGTCATCCGTATTAATTTTTATCAACTTGGGTACAAACCACCTGATTCCTTATGATGAAGCGATTTACGCCAAAGTGTCAAAAAATATTATGCAAAGGAATAACTGGCTAATGCTAAGCTGGCAAAACAACGAGCCGTGGTTTGAAAAGCCCCCCTTGTATTTTTGGTTATCTGCGTTGCTGCTGAAAGTACTGCTGGCTCCGGAATTGGCGGTTCGTTTGCCCTCCGCTATTTTTGGGTTTTCCACCGTCATCCTAATTTATTTTTTTGCTAAGCGGCTTTTTGGCAAAACTGCAGGTTTTATGGCAGGACTTTCCCTTTTGACCACCTTTCAATTTTTGTACTACTCTAGGACGGGAATGTTAGATGTTACTTGTGCGTTTTTTATTACCGCTTCGCTTTTTGCGTATTACTTAAGCAGAGAGGAGGTCAAAGAAGTTAGGCCGATATTTTTACTTTTGCTCCCGGGCATTTTTATGGGACTTGCGGTTTTAACCAAGGACGTGGTGGGACTTTTGCCCCTGATGATCATTGGGGTTTTCGAGATACTGTCGCTTATTTTGTCAGGGCGATTAAATTTGTCATCGATGCTGTTATCTGCAGGACGCATCTTTCTCATCACGATGGTTTCTGCTCTGGTCTTTTTACCTTGGCACTTTTTGATGTTTCGTTCCTACGGTCAGGGCTTTATAAATTCCTATCTGGTTTACCATGTTTTGGGTCGAGCAACAACGGGGGTGGAGTATAAGGTTGCTCCGTTTTATTGGTATGCCGTAGTATTAAAGGTTTCTATGCGACTTTGGTTTGTTGCCCTTTTGCCTTCGGTACTTTATTTACTATACCATTTGATAAGAAATCATAGCGACCGGATAAAGCTGATTTTTGTCTTACTGTGGGCGATTATTATTCTAACGATCTTTTCAGTTTCAAAGTCAAAATTGGTCTGGTACATTGTACCGGTCTATCCTGCGCTTTCTATAATAATCGGCTATTTCTATTCGTCACTGCTTTGCTTCGTTGATACCAAGCTTTCTCGGTTCAAGTACATTTCATCTTTCGTTCTCAAGTCGTCTGCCATTTACGTTACCGTCTGCGTTTCCCTTTTATATCTTTTAGTGAATAAGGGACTTGTTTACACCTCCGACCTAACGGGTTCGCAAGCAACGCTTTTACAGCTTAAGGACACAATTTACGGAACTAACTCAAAGGTGTATGCTGACAGATTCGATACGCCTACGGTGCTTTTTTATACCGACGGGCCTTTTGAAGTTACGGATTTTACGCCCTTGAGAGCGTCGATCAAAGAAGCAAGTCTTATCGGAGCACGGCTCATATTTATCACCAAAGAAAGCCGTTTTAAACAGATTCAAAACGAGTTTCCCGCCGTAAAATTGGTTTCGTTTTCTAATGAGTGGTATTTGGGGGAATTGGTGGCCAGATGAGGTACCTTGGAATTTTAAAGAAGATATCCTTTGTAAGCGCGGGAAATATCTTAAACGCCGGTTTCGGTCTTGTTTTTTTGACCGCCTCTGCGCGCGCTTTATCCCCCAACGACTTTGGAAAGTATGCCCTGTTAACTACGCTTTTGGTTTTTATGTCTAAGGTTGTGGATTTTGGGTCCAATTCTGTTTTTGTGGCAGAGTCCCTAAAGGTAAGTAACAGTTCTGTGAGTAGGAAAAGCGAGCTCGTTAAAACGTTTGTTGCGTTAAAGACGGCTCTTTTTGGTTTGGCGGTTCTGTTGTCGCTTGTGGCCTTTTATGCTTTGGGATTTAGATCCCTAACGCTTTTAGCAATTTTTCTTGCGGGTTTAATTTTTTATTCCGTAAATGTTGCGTTTTTTGCTCTTTTTCAAAGTACGGAAATGTTTGGTCACGCGGTACTTTTAAACTCTATTCCCGCGTTTTTTAAAGCGGCGATTGGCGGACTTATGTTACTGGGGGTGTTTAATTTGCCTTTTACCGCCATTTACGCGACTTTTTGCCTTTCTATGGCTTTGTGTTTGCTTCTTTATTTTTATATTCCTAAAGAGTTTAAGCGCTTCAGCAGCGCCGATATGGTTAAAAGCGGTTTCACACAGATTCTTAAAACTAGTTTTCCCGCAGGCGTGTCCCAGCTTATTTCTCAAGGCTGGTCAGCGATTTCCAACACCATTGTTAAATTTTCCAAAGGCTTTTCTGATGTGGGGGTTTTCTATTTAGCCGACAAAATAGCTAATGTCTTTAGTCTGATTTCTCTTAGTATCTTTACCGTTATATTGCCACAGAATGCCCGACGTAAAAAGGAGAACCTTCCACACGACCTAACTGAAACGGGTCTCCTAGCTTTGCTGGTTATGACTCTGGCCATAGGGTTTGTAGGTGTATCAGGAATATTTGTTAAGTCACTTTTTGGTGATAAATATGCAGGTTCGCTTTTAATTTTAGATATCTTGATTATCTCTGCTGCTGTTTCTGCCGTCCACGCTTTTATGGAAAACTACTTTTATGTCCACGGTAGTACCAAAACTATTATGTACATTTCCGTGGCTAAGCTTACCGTTTTTGTTCTGTTGTCGTTCTTACTGCTTCCCGGCTTGTCATTGAAAGGTCTGGCATTTTCTCAATTAATTTCTGCGGTTTTTGGACTCATTTTAGTGTCGTTTTTAACTGTTAATAGCAAGTTGAAGGTACAATTAAAACCATGAAGATAGGAGTAGACGCAAGATTTTGGAGTCAAACGGGAATTGGTAGGTATATTAGAGAAATTGTGGGCGAGTTAGCAAAGCTGGATAGGCAAAACGAATATACGGTTTTTTTGATGGAAAGCGACTTTGACAGTGTCGCCCTGCCGTCAAACTTTAAAAAGATTAAAACCAATATTCACTGGCATTCTTTTTCCGAGCAAATTATCCTTCCTGTGTTGTACCTAAGGGAAAAACTAGACCTTCTGTTTGTCCCGCATTTTAATGTGCCGATTTTTTATCCCGGAAAGTTTGTTACAACAATCCACGATTTAACGGTTCTTCGCGTTCGCACGGGGAGAGTAACCACACTTCCTTATCCCGTTTATATGGTTAAATATCTGGGTGCTTTTTTGTCCCATTTGGTTGCCATTAAAAGGTCGCAAAAGATTTTTACCGTTTCGCAATTTGTAAAAAACGACCTTGTGAAGACTTTTAAAGTCGACCCGGAAAAAGTTGTTTTAACCCCCGATGCAGTTGATGAGCGCTTTAGTAAAAGACAGGACAATGAGATCGAGGTAGTTTTGCAGAAATATAAAGTCCAAAAACCTTATTTATTTTATGTGGGAAATGGTTATCCGCATAAAAATTTAGAGCGACTTATTAAAGCCTTTGAGTTGGTTTCCACGGATTTTCCTGATTTGACTTTGGTTTTGGGTGGAAAGCAAAACTTTTTTTATAAGCGACTGGAGAGGGAATCGGCAACTTCGCGCGTGTGTAATCGATTGATTTTCCCGGGCTTTATTGACGACGCGGATTTGCCTGCTTTGTATAGCGGAGCGGAGGCTTTTGTGAACCCCTCATTGTATGAAGGCTTCGGAATCCAAACTTTAGAGGCCTTTGCTTGTGGTTGTAAGGTGATTTGTTCCAACGCCACATCCTTACCAGAGATTGGTGGAGATTTGGCGGACTATTTTGATCCCCGCGATATTAAAGACATGGCGGAGGTTATAAGAAACGCTTTAGTGAAAACAACAGTAAAAACATCGCCCGATTTTGTTGCCAAAGCGGCTAATAGAGTCAAACAGTTTTCCTGGAGATCTTCCGCCCAAACTATCCTTGAAGTTGTTAAGGGTTTATGAGAATTGCTATTGTTTTTGACGACTTAATACAGTTTGGTGGGGCAGAGCGACTCTTATTGGCGGTACACGAGCTTTATCCTGACGCGTCCGTTTATACTTCTGTGGCTAGCAACGAATGGTTAAGAAGGTGTGAGGATTTGCGCATCGACCTTAAGACCTCCTTCATGCAAGAATTGCCGTTTAAAAAGCCACTCAACAGGGTTTACGGGCTTTTAGGTCTGCACGCGCTGGCTTTTGAGTCGTTTAACTTTGATAACTTTGACACCGTGCTTTCAATTTCTGCTCGGTTTGCTCACGGAGTTATCACCAAGCCCGGCACCGCCCATATTTGCTATATGAATTCGCCGGGACGGATGTTTTGGGAGCCATATGACTATTTTCAGCAGGAAAAACGTTTCTGCCAAGAAAAACATTTCCAGTTCGTCGCCCCGTTTTTATCTTTACATCGACTTTGTGACTACGCATCAGCGCAAAGAGTGGATTATTTTATTGCCAATTCGTTAACGTCAAAAGAACGCATTAAAAAGTATTATCGACGCGATTCAATTATCATATACCCGTTTGTTGACGATTTAAATGTTGAGCGGACGATACCCCCATCCTCGCTAGGTCCTCGTCCGCCAAGGCGGACTGCGGAATCGCTCGTCACGGGGGTATCCGTCCGCCACGATGATTACTATCTAGTTATCACAAGACTGAACGCTTGGAAACGCGTGGATGTTGCTATCGAGGCTTGTGGAAAGGCGGGCGTCGATTTAAAGATAATCGGCGAGGGACCTGACAGAAGGTGGCTAGAGGATCTGTCACAGCAGTATAGCAGGAAAGTTGAATTCTTGGGGTATGTAAATGACCAGGAAAAATACCAAGCGATTGCTAACTGCCGGGCACTGATAATGACTCAAAAAGAAGATTTTGGGATCACGGCCTTGGAAGCAATGGCGCTGGGTAAGCCTGTGATCGCTTATAAAGCGGGGGGCGCTTTGGAAACAGTGGTTGAAAGTGTGACAGGAAAGTTTTTTGATGTGCAGAATGCGGATTGTCTGGCAACGACGATACAGCATTTTGACCCGTTAAAATATAAACCTGATGACTGTAAAAGCCAAGCTGCCAAATTTTCTAAACAGAAATTTGTGCACCAGTTGGACGAGTTTATAAAAAAAGTTTATGATAGACGTCATCGTCTATGAGTTATCAATTTTTAAAAAGGCTTTTGGACATTGCCGGTTCAATAATAGCGCTGATAATTTTTTCCCCTCTGATTATTTTTACAGCCGTCTATATAAAGATAATGTCACCGGAAGGACCAATTTTTGCTGATATTCCAAATAGAGTCGGTAAGGGCGGAAAGGAGTTTAGGTTTTTAAAGTTTCGTTCCATGATACCTAATGCCCATAACTGGCTGGGGGCGCACCCCGAGTGGAATGAAAAGTATAAAGCCAATAGTTACAAAATTGATTCCAAAGAGGATCCGCGCGTTATAAGAGGTTGGTATACCCAATTTATGAGAAAAGCCAGTATTGATGAGCTTCCACAATTTATAAACGTGCTTAGGGGAGAGATGAGTATTGTGGGTCCGCGAGCATACTACCCTTTTGAAATCAAAGATCAGGCGGTAAAATATAATATCCCGCCGGATGTTGTAGCTAAAGCAATTTCCGTAAATCCAGGGATAACCGGTCCCTGGCAGGTGGGGGGCCGTTCACTTGTTTGTTTTGACAAAAGGATACAGATTGATGCAGACTATGCAAATAAAAAGTCTATACTTTATGACATCTTGCTAATTTTAAAGACACCGTGTGCGGTACTTACGATGAAAGGTGCTTACTGAAAGGAGCTTTAGATGGAAGAAAAATTTTGGAAACCTAACTTTAAGGAAGTAAAAAACGGGAGCGTACAAAACCCTAAAGCTAAAAAAGTAAGAAAAGTTTTTGGCATTGGGGCAGTGGTTCTCATAGCGATTCTGGGGGCGGTAGGTATTTTGGCTTATAAGTTTGTGATCGATCCGGCTTTGGCGCTAAAAACCAGAGTCGGCAGATTAAATGAGGACGGACAACAGGCCAGTAAGGCTTTTCAGGATCGCGATTTAGTTTTGCTGGATCAGGTTTTAACTCAAACAGAGTCCGACATAAAAGGATTGCGAGATGATAGGGATCAAAAATTCTCGTGGGCAAAAAATCTTCCAAGGGTCAAAGATTATTATGCCGATACTGAGTACTTTTTGAACAGCGGGCTTTACGCTATTGATGCGGCTAGAGAGTTCACTAAGATTATTACACCCTTTGCCGATGCCGCGGGTTTAAAAGTTAAGCCGGAGCAGGAGGTTGTCCAAAAAAGTTTTGCCGACGCTTTTTCTGACTGGATTTCTTTGATGCCCAAAGTGGCAAATGATATTGATCCGTTTTTAGTTAAGGTCGACAAAATTGGGACGGAGCTTGCTAAGGTTGATGCCAGTAAATATCCGGAGGAGTTTGGGGGAACGCCTATAAGATCAAACATAATTTATGCCCAGACCACACTCTCTAACCTTAGCGATTACGCCCCCGACCTTAAAAAAGCCTTGGTTTTAGTTCCAAGACTTTTAGGTGTAGGCGGGCTGGAAAAACGCTATATGATTATTATGCAGAACAATGCGGAAATGCGTCCCACCGGAGGCTTTTGGACCAACTATTCCACCTTTAAAATCAAGAACGCCTTGTTAAACTCTGACTTTTCGTCAAAAGATATGTATAGCATTGACTATACGCTTGACATTGCCGATCCCTACACCGATTTTTCCGTGGGTCTTCCCGCTCCGCTTAGAAAATATCTGTTAGTGGTAAGGTGGTTTGCCAGAGACGCCAACTTCTCTCCGGACTTTCCGACTTCCATTGCTCAGTTTATGAAATCGTATAACCTGGCAATGCGCTTAAATCCCGCTGAAATAAAGCCCGTAGATGGAGTGTTTGCCATGGATACACAGGTCGTGAGCGAGCTTCTGGATGTTACCGGTCCAGCCACGGTTAATGGCGTTACTTACACAAAGGATAATGTGGTTTTGGAGTTGGAAAAAATTGCCTCCCTTGCGCTACAAGAGCAATCGAACCGTAAAAAGGTCTTGGGCGATTTAATGGAGCGAATGTTGATAAATGTTTTTGAGTCGGACAAAAATTTGTGGCCAAAACTTATTGATAAAGCCGTGGATTTGGCAAACCGCAAGCATGTTATGGCTTATATGTACGACCCGGAGATCCAGGCTTTGCTGGAAAAGTACAACTTTGCGGGGCGTTTAGTGGATGTTCCGGAGGGCGACTATTTAGCGGTGATAACCGCCAACCTGGGTGGCGACAAAACTAATTTATTTATTACGAGGGAGATTACAAGCTCGACTACGAACGAGGGCGGAAAGTGGACCAGAACCGTTAAAGTTAAGTACACCTACGGACCGGCGGAAGGCGAATATTCCCTCTTTGCCAAATTGTATAAGGACTACCTTAGGATTTATGTTCCAAAAGGGTCAACTCTTGTTAGCGTGGAAGGCAGCGAGGACGGTCAAGGTAGCGGTGACGAGTTAAATAAAACTTACTTTAACGGCTATATCACACTTGGACCGGGTGCCACTAAAGAAATTACTTTCAAGTACACCCTACCGGACGGGGTAATTAAGGATAGCGACTACAACTTGTACATTCAAAAGGAAGCCGGTATGCCAAAAGAGAAATACAATTTGAGTATAAACGGTAAGCAGAGCGTAATAGAAACCGACACTGATTACAAGTTTAGTACGAAGATATAGTACCATCATTGTGGGAAGTCTGCCATAGTTGCTATACTAAGCAAGTGAACAAGAGCTTTTCCACCGAGTGCATGGTTTTAAAAAATTCCAATTATAAAGATGCGGATAAGTTGTACACGCTTTTTTCTCCGCAATACGGTAAGTTTTCCGCCACGGCTAAAGGCGTCAGACGGATTAACTCCAAACGGTTAGGTAGTCTCGATACGTTAAACCGTGTGCAAATTAGTTTTTCCGAGTCGCATAAAGGAATGAAAATTGTCAGTCAGGCGCAGGTTTTGGAGTCGCACAGAGAATTAAAGAAGGCCATCTCCGGTATCGCTAAGGGTCTGTACATAGCGGAGTTGGTGCACAGGTTTTTTTATCACGACACTTACGAGCACGAATCGGCGCCGGAGATTTATAAACTTCTTACCAAGTCGCTTGCTAGTTTAAATAAATTTTACGGCAAATATCCGGAAGGCAGTTTTAACTTTGTTCCGGTGCGGATCATGAATATTTTTGAGGCGCGGCTTATGAGGATTTTGGGTTATGAAATGAGTTTGGAAAACTTTTTGCTTAGTCGTTTGGAATTAGGCGATCACGAACTAGAGTATTTGAAATCATTAAAAAGCGGCCAGGGTTTTGGCGACTTAAAGTTGCTGCGAGACGGTTATAGAGGTGCCAACGCGGTTATTAAAGAGTATGTGTTGGGTGTTTTGGACGAGCGCATTTACTCCAGTAGGCTTTTTTGATAGGATTGCCCTGTAATTATGGAAAAGCTGGAGTCAAAGCAGCAAAAGATTATTTCCCTTTGTAAAAGACGGGGGTTTGTTTTTCCCTCGTCTGAGATTTATGGGGGGTGGGAAGCGTCTTACGATTTTGGTCCGCTTGGCGCAGAGATACTCAGGAACCTTAGAAATTTGTGGTGGGAGGAGTTTGTTCACAAGCAAGAGAATATAGTGGGTTTAGACGGTGCCATAATCTCTCACCCACGAGTATGGGAGGCCAGCGGTCACGTGCAATCGTTTTCCGACGTGCTGGTGGAAGACTTGGTTACCAACAAAAGATACAGGGCCGATCATATATCTGATCTAGTGAAGGACGGAATGAAGCCAGACGAAGTCGAGCAGGTTATTAAAGAGAACAACATTAAAAGTCCGGATGGCAACGAACTATCAAAGCCTAGATACTTTAATCAATTGGTTGAAGTCCAAGTAGGTACAACGGAGGATGCTAAGACCAAAGCCTATCTGCGAGGAGAAACGTGTCAGCCGATATTTTATAATTACGCGCTTGTCAAAGATTCTATGAGAATGAAGATTCCCTTTGGGATTGCTCAAATCGGTAAGGCATTTAGGAACGAGATAAAAGTTGGTCCGTACTTTTTTAGAACCAGGGAGTTTGAGCAGATGGAGCTGGAGATGTATGTTAATCCAAAAGATGCCGATAAGTTTTTTGGTAAATTTAAGACGTGGAGTCTTGAATGGCTAACATCACTAGGCTTAGATTCCAAAAAAATTAGACTTAGAGACCAGGAATTTAAGGAGAGAGCTCATTACAACAAGATTGCCACTGACGTCGAGTATGAATTTGATTACGGCTGGAAAGAGTTTCAAGGAATTCACTACAGAGGGGACTGGGATCTTAGGCGACATGGTGAATTCTCCGGAACCGATTTTGCATATACAGACGTTGAAACGGACGAGAAGTATATACCTCATGTTGTTGAGTATTCGATAGGTTTAAATAGGCTTATGTATGTTTTGCTTGACGCCTGTTATATGGAGGATGACGGAAGGGTGTTCTTAAAGTTCGACAAAAGAATCGCGCCATATCGAGCGGCGGTTTTTCCATTGGTTTCCAACAAGTCAAAGCTGGTGACTAAAGCGCGGGAGATTTATGTCGACTTATTAAAACAGGGTGTACAAGTAGCTTGGGACGACAGGGGAAATATTGGTAAGCGATATTTGTCGCAGGATGAGATTGGAACGCCCGTCTGTGTTACCGTTGATTATCAGTCTCTTGAGGATAACACTGTAACTTTGCGCAACCGAGATACCAAAACGCAAGTTAGGATAAATATCAAAGACATTACGGCGGAGTTACTGTGATAGTTTGGCCCGAAGCCACAAATAGGCCTCGGTACCGGTTTTAAAGTCAAATTTAGCAAGTTTTCCGCCGTCTTTTTTGCCTAATAAATGTCCTATCGCGTCTATTACTTCCTGCATTTCATTAATCTCGCCCCACATGAAGGCTTCATCAAGCGTTTTGGTACCCAAGCCCTCCCGATCCCTTAAAGCTGTATAAAGTTCGGTGAAAAATGATACTCCTGCTTCATAGTTCATATACAAGCTTTCTGTTTCCTCCCCTCTTTTTTGTTCGCCCAAAGTTTGTGCGCGGATGGCGTAAAACTCCACTGTTATTTCTTCCATTGGACCTAAATGTGCACCTATGCCTGTACTGTGGACAAGTTCGTGGGTAAGTACCCTTGATGTTTCTAAACGCGCAGAGTTTTTTGCACGGTTGTTGGTGGTTTCTTCTGTAGAGATCGTGCCTGCTACTTTGCGTCTATTAAAAAATCTTGATTCTCTCACAACTACGACTTGAGTATTATCTTTGGCAATTTCAGCTTCTGTAGTGTAAACTCTCCCATTACCCTGCCTAAATTTGTAGTTGTGTGCACTTATGTGGTGGCCACCTCTATAGACGTATTCTGTCTCGGGTCTCGTTGGATTATATCTAATGTTAAATAGATGGTAATCGTCTGGAGTTACAATAAATATTTCGTTTTGTCCGTTCACGAAGGTACTTACTGCTTGTGAGACACGCTCGTCTTTGAGAAGCAGTAAATTTTCAACTGCATTTGCTGCAATGGCGACCTTTTCTTCAGGTGTAAAGAGTGTGGTCGCATTGGAGTATATTTCTGGGTTCGACTCCTTCCCTCTTACTACCGCCACCAAGTTTTTAACGGAATAACCAGAAGGTAACATTCTTAAATCTTCTGTTAGGTGCGCGATGCTTTCCACATCTGCCACAACTAGTTCGCCGTTTTGAGTTTTGATTAACCACTCGGTGCCATCTCTATCGCCCTTAAATCCAAGCCGCTCGCCTTCGCTAGCGTAATCCCCGACCACCTGCCTTGATATTTCAGCGAATTTTTTTCCTTCCACCAATCCCTGTGTTACTCCTTCTAAATTGGAAACTGCTTTGTTATAGCCATAGATTACATCCACCTCCTCTCTTTGATCTCTGACTGCATCGGCTTCTCTCGCCTCTCGGATTATAAACTCGTTATTGTGTTGGTAACTCATAAATTTCCCTCATTTTACTCTTTTAAAAAAAGAAGGAGCGTGATGTGGGTGATTACTCATCCCGCTCCTTTTTGCATGAGTTACCCGTGCCCTCCCCCTGCCCTCTTTGAAGGCTTTTGACAAGGGAAATGCCTCTTGTAGCATTTTCCGCACAACCTAGCTCCACAACGACTGCATCTTGCGATGGCATTCTTACCACCGCAGTCTGCACAGCAACACCTGGCCATTTTACTGCTCCTGCGCTGATGGCTAATTCGGAGAAGGTCGTCCCCAACGTTTTCTCGCATGGTTTGCGATTGTAAGAATTTTATACATTTTCTTTGATTTTTCAAGTCCCCATAAGATGTAACGGGTCGCTTCGCCTTTTCTTTGTATTGACAATGACGTCGTAATGGTAGATATTGGTGAATACTGGTGATAAGTGGTGAAAAATAGTATGAAAATGTTTCTTGGGGAGTATCAACCAAATATTACCGAAGGAAACCGCATTGCCCTGCCCAAGAAACTTAGAGAGCAAATTGTGGGAGATGAGGTAATTCTCTCCAAAGGTTTTGAAAAGTGCGTTTTTTTGTACGACAGGGGGGATTGGACGCAGGAATGGCAAAAGCAAGTTGACAATCCAATAACGGAGTTGAAAACCCGGGAGCTTAAACGCTATGTGTTTTCCGGTGCGGTTGATACAAATATCGACGAGCAGGGTCGGTTTGTTGTTCCGCAGTCGCTAAGGGGCTACGCCGGATTGGAGAAGAGTGTGGTGGTTATCGGGGCCGGAGATCATATAGAGCTTTGGGATAGCGCGCTTTGGGTGGAGCACCTTAAAAAGATTAGCCAGGAACTGGGGTCGTAATGGAGTACCACATTCCGGTAATGCTTGCAGAGTCGCTTAAGTTTTTACAGGTTAAGGCGTGTAGGAAATACATCGACGCAACTTTGGGCGACGGGGGTCATACGATTGGAATATTGAAGCTGGGGGGTGAGGTCTTGGGGATCGATGTTAATGAGGGGTCGTTAGATCGAGCGAGAAAACGGATTGATGCCGAAAATCTGGGAGGACATTTTGTTTGGGCTAGGGGAAACTTTAAGGACATCGACCGGATTGCTAAAGATAAAGGCTTCGATCAGGTAAATGGCGTTTTGTTCGACTTGGGGGTGAGTACAACACAGGTTAAAGATGAGCGGATGGGTTTAAGTTTTAATTCGGAATATGAGCCGGACATGAGATTGGATGACAAGTTGGGAGTTAAGGCATTTGACCTGATAAACGGATTGTATGAAAAAGAGCTGGCAGACATGTTTTGGGAGTTTGGGGAGGAGAGGTACGCAAAGAAGTTCGCTAAGGAGATTGTAAGGGCTCGTGAGTTGGAAAGGATTTCCAGTGCAAAGCAGTTAGCCGACATTGCACGGAAGGCTTTTCCAGGCTACGAGAATGGCAGGCTGCACCCTGCCACTCGGTTGTTTATGGCTCTACGGATAGCCGTAAACAACGAGTTAGAAAATTTAAAAAGTGCACTGCCCCGGGCTGGGGGACTTTTACTGCCTGGTGGGAGACTGATCGTTATAAGTTTCCAGTCGCTCGAAGACAAGATTGTTAAAGAGTTTGCCCAGGTCCCCCAGCCCAAAGATGACTATCGTCATGGCGGAGAAATCCGTCGTGACGACGTTGTCATGACGGAGGTGGTCAGAAAGCCTTTGAAGCCAATACCGGAGGAGGTTGCGCAAAATCCCGGCGCCCGCAGTGCCAAGATGCGCGTTTTTGAAAGATATGACTAGGTTATAGTTATGACAAAATCATTAAAAATTTCAATAAGCGTTTTTATTGCATCTCTTCTTACCCAAGCAGTGGTGTCTAACAGTATGGCTCTAAAAACTCAAGAGTTAAATAAGGTCAATCAGGAGATTGCGCAAGTAAAGAGCCAGATTTCGGAAGTCAACCAAAAAATCTACCTTACCTCCTCAATTAGTGGTATGGAAGAGCGGGCGAAAAGCATAGGATTTTTGCCTATGGACAAACCCGTAAGTAGTGTAACTAGCCCAACCATTGCCAGAGCCTTCTAAAATGTCGGCGCTTGAGTTAAAAAAATCATGTGACAAAAGATTTTTTGCCCTTAAATTAGGCATATCAATTTTATCCCTTATTGCCGTTGCCAAACTTTTCTCCATTCAGATTTTGTTGCACTCAAATTACAGCGCCCGCGCGTACGATCAATATTCAAACTACCTTACCATAAACGCCAAACGCGGGGAAATTTTAGCATCGGATGGTTACCCTTTAGCGTCAAACCAAGTGTCGTACCTTTTATATGCCGAACCTAAAAAAATAAAGGACAAACAAAAATTAATAGAAAGTGTGATTTCAATTTTTCCCTCGGAAGTCGCCCAAAAAGAAAGGGTACGGCTTAACGACCTATTGGACTTAAATCTATATTGGGTGGCTTTGGAGCATAATTTAACCCCGTCACAAAAAGAAGAAATTGAGAAAATGCATTTGGAAGGCGCAGGTTTTGAGGAAGAACCGGTACGGTTTTATCCGGAAGGCAGCATGCTCGCCCACGTTTTGGGTTATGTGGCAGAAAAGGACGGCGGGAAAAAAGGCGGCTATTATGGTATAGAAGCCGCTTTTAACGGAGATTTAGAGGGTCGACCGGGAAAAGTCACGGAGGAACGTGATGCCTTGGGACTCTCTACTTTAACGGGTGGCTATAACAAAGTAATGCCGGTGGATGGAAAAAGCGTGGAGCTCACAATTGATAGGGCAGTTCAGCATATTATTGAAAAAAAGCTTAAAGAGGGGGTAGAAAAATACGACGCGGCGGATGGCGTAATTATAGTGAGTAACCCGTTGGATGGGAGTATTTTAGGTATGGCAGTTTTTCCCACCTACGACCCGGGAAACAGGAATTTAAAAAACGAGGTGGTAAGTGAAAGATCGGGTAGAAAGTTAAACGAGCAGGTAAATTTGGCTATTTCTTCTCTATATGAGCCCGGATCGGTAATGAAGCCGCTAACTCTTTCCGCTGCCATCGACTTAGGTAAGGCGACTCCGGAAACCAGCTATTTTGATAATGGGCCGGTAAATTATTCCGGATACACCATTGACAATTGGGATGGAAAGCACCACGGTCAAATGAATCTGGTGTCTCTTTTGCAATTATCCAATAATATTGGGGCGGCTTGGGTAGGACATTTGGTTGGTATAGAAGCACTTTCTAGTTATTTTAGAAGATTCGGTATTGGCGGGCTTTCCGGGGTGGACTTAGAGGGTGAGGAAACCGGAACTCTTAGAGATCCCAAGGAAGCTGCGGACATTGACTTGGCAACCATGTCGTTTGGACAAGGAATTCTGGCTTCCCCTCTGCAGGTGCTTTTTGCTTTTAATACTATAGCAGACGGTGGGGTTTTGTATAAGCCCCAAATTGCCTCAAAAATAACAGACAGTAACGGGAAATTCATTAAAGTAGAGTCGAAAGAGATGGGTAGAGTTATTAAAAGAGAAACGGCCGACACTATGGTCGATATGTTAATAAAAGCGGTCGAAGGAGGAGAATCAAAGTACTTTAACATTAAAAATTACAAAGTAGCGGGAAAGACAGGAACAGCCCAAATTGCGGTTGCGGGTGGCTACGAACCTAAAAAGACCAACGCTACTTTTGTGGGGTTTATGTCGGAATCCAGAAAATTTTCCATGATTGTTAAACTGCGTGAGCCCCAAACCAGTCCGTACGCTGCGGAAACCGCCGCCCCGCTTTGGATGGAGACGGCAGGCGAACTTGCCAAATATTACTCACTCCCTCCCGACAAGTGATCTTACTTCGTAACAGTTTTATTTCACAACAGGTTCTAACGCACAACCGCCATAAATTCTATTCGTATTAGAGTCAATAGTATTGCAATATTTATTTTGTAGACAATAATATCGTTATTCTTCATAGTTTGCAGGGCAGCCAGCGTCGGTGTTGGTTGCCTTGTGGGTAAAATATATGAACAAACGCATTATTGGAAAAGTGGGCGAGATGATTGCGTCAAAATATCTTACGGAAAAAGGTTACAATATTGTCTGCAAAAATTGGACTTGTCGTTGGGGAGAAATAGACTTGATTGCGGAAAAAGAAAATATTCTTATCTTTGTGGAGGTAAAATATCGAACAAAACTTAGTAACGGCCATCCTTCCGAGTCCATAAATTATTACAAAAAGAAAAGTTTGCAAAGAAGTATCAATATATTTCTGTCTAAAAACTGTATTACTAAGCCTTGGCGCGTGGATGTTTTATGCATAAGCAAGCTTGGGAAGTCACTGCGCATTGATTATTACGAATATGTTTCTTTAATCTAACCGTCACGACGTTATGGGACGACGCATTGAATTGCTATTGTATTTTTACGCGAACTATCATATATTATTCCCATGAACAAAAAAGTCCTGATAGTAGAAGATGATATGGCTCTATTTAATATGTATTCCGTAGAGCTTAAAATTAAGGGGTACGATGTATTAAACGTTAACGACGGCTTGCAGGCACTACCCAAAGCCAAAGACTATCGTCCGGATATAGTTCTTTTGGACATTATGCTGCCCGGGATGAACGGTTTAAACATCCTGACAGAGCTAAAGTCCGATCCGCAAACCTCGGAGATACCCATTATCATGCTCACCAACTACGGAAGCGAGGACAATGTTAAGAAGGCTTTGGAAAACGGCGCGGCTGATTACATTATGAAGTACAAGATACTTCCTTCAGAGCTTAGCGACAAAATAGACGCGGTACTCGGAATCTCCAACGAGTCCGATGTTAAAATAGCAATTTAAATGAATGAAACTTCTGCCCTCGACTCATATCTACAACTCGGCATTTTCCTCCTAATTACTTTTTTTGTTCTACTCGTCATTATTAGGTTCTTTCGTGGATACAGAAGAACCAAAAAAAAGCTTGCGGAAATTAATAAACAGCTAATCCTAGCAAAAAGCGACGCGGCGCATTGGCAATCGCTGCCGGAAATTTTTAGGAGAACGGTTTATCTAGGCGACCTTGAACAGTCGCTGGACACTGTATCTGGTTATTTACTTAATATTTTGGACGCGTCCTCCGTGTCGTATCTTGTCAAAACCCAGCAGGGTTTTAGTTTTAGGGCTAAAACCACCGGCGACATTACAAAAGCCTACTTGATAAAAAGCAAGGAGTACACAGGCAAAGCCTATAATAGGATTTTGGGTAAAGAGGGTGATGCTGTTTTATCTGACGATGTGGTCTACGGCGGACAGGTAGTCGAAGCTTTAGCGGGAGAGAAAGCCGGTGGAGTAAGCGATTTTTTAAAACATATTTGCGTTCCCCTGCGCTTCGGGGATGAAGTTGTGGGGGTTTTGTGTGCATTTGGAAGCTCAGATGAATTGGATGACGACCAAAACGCCGTTTTTATGTCAAAAATTGTGGACACTTCCGCCTCGCTTCTCATTGACTTTAAAGCATTAGTCGCCAGAGAACGCGGTAAAGTCGAGTCAGTTTTACAAAGTATGGAAGAGGGGGTTTTGTTAGTGGATTCAAATTACAAAGTGTCGTTAATAAATAAAACCGCTTCCCTTTTCCTGTCGTGCGGAAACCAAAGGCCTGTAAATATTAGCGATATAACAACTTTATTAAAAGGGGCCTTGCTTGTTCAGGAAATTGTGTCGAATGTTATGGATAGCGGGGAAATTAAGTCGCAGAAGAGGGTTTTTGTAAATAACCGGTATTTAGGTTTTACATTTTTGCCGGTTAAATTTGAGCGAGAAACTATTGGCGTGGGGATTATTATGCGAAACGACTCCGAAGAGGAAAACCTTAAGAATCTTCGTGAAGATCTCACGGCCATGATGGTACATGAGTTGCGGGCCCCATTAACAGTTATTAGAGGCTCTGCTGACATGGTGTTAAAAAATCGTGAGAGATTTAGCCAACAAGATATTGACCTTCTTCTTAATCAAATCAAGGATTCGGCGTGGGGAATGTTAAAGCTAGTTAGCGATCTCTTGGATTCGGCAAAAATTGAGTCAGGGAAATTCACAGTTAACAAATTGCCCTGTTCAATAAACCAAGTATTAAAGGAAGAAGTGGAAAGTTATAAAGTTTTTACCGAGTCAAAAAATATTGACCTGGTTTTAGACTTGAGCGAGAGCGTTAGCTTGGTGGACGTTGATAAAGAGAAAATTGTGCAGGTGCTTAACAACCTAATGTCCAACGCAATTAAATTTACTTACAAAGGAGATATTACTCATATGGGTGAGCGGGGGTTTATTAAGGTAGGATCGCGGCTGCAGGGTGGTTTTGTACAGGTTTTTGTGGCGGATAACGGACCGGGAATTCCCAACGAGGTTAAGAGACAGCTATTTAGTAAGTTTGTACAGGCTCGAGAGTCTAGTATTTCCAACGAGAGCGGTACGGGGTTGGGCTTAGTTATTGCTAAAGGTATTGTGGAGGCGCACGGTGGTAAAATATGGGTAGAGGATAATGTACCCAAAGGTTCTGTATTTATTTTTACTTTGCCTGTAAGTTAGGGAATATGCATAATATTGTCAAGGAAATTTTTAGAAATTATGATATAAGGGGAGTTTACAACGAGACTTTGTTTGATGAGGATGCTTTTTTAATCGGCAAGGCGTTTGGGAGTGTTTTGGTCAAGAGGGGGGCAAAAAACTGTGCGGTTGGGTATGATAATCGCTTGAGTTCTTCTGCGCTTTTTGCAAAGTATTGCGGGGGGTTGCTTTCAACAGGTATCGATGTTATTGACCTTGGCGAGTGTTTAACTCCTTTGGTTAAATTCTACGTGTACGAGACAAAGCGTGACGCGGGAACGTCGCTTACCGCCAGTCACAATCCTGCCGAATATAACGGGTTTAAGTTGATGCTGGAAAACGCCCGTCCTTTTTACGGAAACGACATTTTGGATTTATATGACGACGAAATAAAGGGCGATTTTGTTACAGGTACCGGTAAGCTTATCAAAGCGGATGACTTGCTGGAGCTTTATACGCGCTTTCTTTCTGCGCGGTTTGATTTTAAAGGTAAAGAGTTTAAAGTGGCGCTAAATTGTGGAAACGGTACGGCGAGCAACTTTGCCCCCAAGATTTTATGTGACTTGGGAGTAGAAGTGGTAGAAGTCAATTGCGTTTCGAACGGAAGTTTCCCCAATGGCGCACCCGATCCCGAGCGTCCCGATTTTATGCAGGTTTTAAAGGAAAAAGTGGTTCAGGAGAAATGTCATTTGGGTTTTGGTCTGGACGGCGACTCGGATAGGTTCGGTTTGGTGGATGAAAACGGTACGCACTACGAGTCGGATACGCTCATGATGCTCCTGGCCCAGTTTCTCTTACCCACACATCCAAGAGGCTTGATTTGTTGTGACGTTAAAAGCTCCTTAGCTCTTGTGAAGAAGGTCCACGAGCTTGGCGGGGAGTGCAAGATAATAAAAACGGGCTACCCGTATCATATTCCCCAAGCACAGGGAGACGCGCTTTTTAGCGCGGAGTTTTCGGGCCACTTCTTTCTTGGGACTAAATTGGGTTTTTATGGTTTGGACGACGCTATAGCCGCCGCCTGTACCATGCTTAAGGTTCTTTCTGAGGGCGGCGGTAAGAAATTTAGCCAGTTAATGGAAAAATTTCCAAAACTGTATCACACTTCGGAGGTCAAAATAGATTGTGCCGACGATGTAAAAATGGAAGTAATGGCCGCAATCGTCAAAAAGGCGCAGCTTAGCAAGCAAATTAAAGATATACTAACTATAGACGGTTTTAGGGCCAACGTTTCGGATGTTGGGTGGTTTTTAATTAGGGCTTCTAACACCGGACATTACATTACGGCTCGGGTCGAAGGGCAAGATCAGGGAGAGGTTGCAAGGATCAAATCTTTAGTAACGGATTTGTTAATGTCCGCCGGGATACAAACCAATGTGGTAAAAGACGCGTCGGTATATTTTTCTTAATGACAGGTGCGGTTTTGTGTGGTAATTTAGAGATATGAATAAGCACACTGCCCAGATACTTTGGTTCAACCAAATCTCCAAAAACGATATACCTATTGCGGGGGGAAAAGGTGCCAATCTCGGTGAGATGACTACGGCGGGAATTCCCGTGCCCAATGGATTTGTGGTTACAGCAACCGCCTATTACGAGTTTTTGGAAAAAACTTCTTTAAAACATAAAATTTTAACGGAACTTAGCGGTTTGGATTATAACGACTCGGAAAAGCTGTTTAGCGCCTCAAAAAATATAAAGACCGCTGTCATGGAGGCGGAGCTTCCCGGAGAACTGGCATTACAGATCAAGGATTTTTATCATAATTTG
>Ga0315277_10000298_pt1 | contig 81777 bp, 75 predicted proteins | sample YL17G05_15_MG_FD_203695 | JGI IMG/M metagenome (GOLD analysis project Ga0315277, IMG submission 203695) | Sediment microbial communities from Yellowstone Lake, YNP, Wyoming, USA - YL17G05_15 | ecosystem: Environmental > Aquatic > Freshwater > Lake > Sediment | place: USA: Wyoming | collected...
GATCATTAATTTCAATGCTGTGGGACCTTTAGGGTATGGGGGATTTCTCATTCCGATGCCCCTCTTTATGGGGAATTATGGGAAGAAACAGTTTGTTCGGGCATTTCTGGAGAATATGGCATTTGCAGTTAAGGGAAATTGTGCGCAGTTAGAGGAAATCTCAGGAATTACGCTCAGTGAAACGAATATTTGCGGGGGATTGGCAAATAGTGAGGTGTTCGTTCAGATAGTGGCAGACACACTGGGTATTCCCGTGAAGACCTATCAAACCATTGAAGCGACAGGCTTAGGTGCCGCGATGGCAACCGCAATTGGAACAAACATCTATCCAAATCTGTCAGAGGCAATTGCAAAGATGGTGCATCTCAAAAAAATCGTTCAGCCGAGCTCAAACCAGAAGATATACAAAAAAACTTATAAAAAATGGCTTAAAGTCTATGAAAAGATGAACCAGATTAAGGCAGATCCTTTCTAAATGGGGTTTTTTTATTCTTTTTTTGTAATGGGGAATTAATTTGAAGCAAGCAGAGAATCAGATGGATAATCCTTACGCTACTGATGCCCCTTGGCCCACCATGCGAGGTAACTTGAGGAACTCCGGGAGATTAAAGAATTTAAAATGGAAGAATCCTGGCATAGCTCCGAAAGTCATTCACTTCCGAACTGGAAATGCTATATTTTCGACGCCTATTATCGATGGAGAAGAAAGGATTTTCGTGGGGAGCGCAGACCATAAGTTTTACGCATTCGATCCTCACGAGGGCGAGAAAATCTGGGAACGAGATGTTGGTGAGATTGTAGACAGCGCGGGCTGTGCCGGGAAAGATGGCACCGTATATGTGGCGGCAGGCGATGGAAAAATCAGGGCATTTAGGCCAGATGGGACAATAAAATGGATATTTGATGCTTTAAAGCAACGCAAGAAGGGGCAGTTCACTTTCAGTACCAATTATTGGTTTGAAGCTAATATTGTTCTTGGGCCAGATGATGCCATTTATATTGCCAATGACGATTTCTTTTTGTATAAAATCTCGCCAGAGGGGAAGCCACTTTGGGGATTTCGAACCGGGTTTCTGATCTGGAGTGCGTGTGCCTTTGGGAAAGGTGGGTCCGTATATCTTGCGGGATTTGATCATCTTCTCTATTCGCTTGACATGAGCACTGGAAAATTAAAATGGAAAACCAATTTGGGGGGATCTTTAGTTTCATCGCCCGTTGTTGGTGAAGATGGGACCATTTATCAGGGGGCTTTTAATGGGAAAATGTATGCCGTCGATGGGATGAATGGGAAAGTGAAATGGGCAGTGGATACTGGCAGTCATATCTACGCTTCACCAGCGATTTCACTTGATAACATCCTTTATTTCGGCTCGACAAATGGCACTTTTTATGCTATCGATACAGCCGCCGGAAAAATAAAATGGACCTATTACATAGGAGACGCGATCCGGTCCTCGGCGTCAATAGGACCTGATCCGGAAGAGAGGGTGCCGTATCTCATTTATTTTGGCGGGGGCGATGGCGTGCTATATGCGATAGATCCTAATGGACAGCTTCGGTGGTCATATAATACCTTGAAACAAGCAGCAAATACAGATTATCCTAATATTAATGCCTCCATCGCTTTAGGGCATAATGGGATTGCGGTGGCATCCTCCACTGGTGAAGTCATTTGGGTGTCCTACGATTACTATCGAAAGAGAGATGCTGCGGGTATTACTTTAGGAGAGAATGTAGTTCCTAAAGAAGAAGGAGTATTGTGGCATTTCGTTTCGCCGGGGGGAAGGTTGAATTTAAAATCTCTCAAAACAGAAATGCAAGTTATAGATCCGACGAATATTATAAGTCTTAGACTTCTTCTCCATGAGGGATCCAATCTATTACCTGCATTGTTGGAACCAAGCTCTATTAAACTAAAGCCAACTCCCTTTTTTCCATTTCGACATGAAGTACAAAGCGATGGGAGCACCCTCAATATTATTCCTGTAGCGATTTTACAGCCTGGAACAGATTTCAGCTTAAATATCTCAGCGTCATATGTCGATCGGGAAGGACAGACAGCATCAACCGAAAATACAATTCAAGTGAGAACTCAAACCTGTTCGGAAAAAACATCGATGCTAGCCAAAAAGAATACGGTCTTCAAGATCATCCATATGGCGGTTCCGCAACCGCGAATCATTCCGAGCCTTGATCAAATCGGGCTTGCGAGCCTCACCATTCCCTTTTCTGTAGTGGAGACAGATCCTGAAAAAAAGACCTTTGTAGCTTGGGCGGTTCATAAGTTCGGTGAGAAGGGAGTTCCCCAGAAGCGGATTACCCTATATGCTTTTTCAGGCATGGCTGAGGGGGACTGTTTCCTGATGGAATCGCGTAAGTGCCTGTTTGAAATAACATCCTTTGTCATGCCCCTTGACCGCTTCCGGCTTTCGGGGCGTTTGCAGCCCGATGGAACCGTAGCACCCGGTAGCAGCCTACTAATCGAAAAATTTCTGGGGTTGAATTTGATTGCCCTCTTCAGACAAATTGGGGGTTCAAGTCCCGTAATGCCCGGGGCGTTGCTTAAGGCTTTGCGGATGGGGGGCTTAGTCCAATTTATGAAAGCCGCAATTTCATTCTTTCCTGCTCTACTGCGCCAAGTAATGGGAAATACGTGGGCAGATTGGGGGTTGATCAATCACGCCCAGAAACTAGTGGGGGTAGGCACCTTTCAAATGGCAGTTGTCTCTGATTCAAAAGAATCAACAATCGAAGGTATCGAAGTGTATAGTTTCAAGGCAGAGCCCGCCAAAAGACATATCCTAGCGGAACTAAAAGTCCCTGCGAGGGACCCGAAATGGCCAACCGTAGTTGGTATTTTGCTTCTTGATAAATCGACGGGCAAGGCTATTCCATTGAATTACAATAGTGCCCTCAAATATCGGGACTTAAAAGAGGGAAAAAGACGCATCATTCTCACTATTCCTAAAACCATACCACTGAAACCGAATAATTCAAGAGCGTATCTCATGGTGGATCTGTGTCCAGTTGAGAAACTAGAGTTCTAAAAGTTCGGTGTGATACGATGCAAAACACTTCTCCACGGTATAAATGGGTAATTCTGACAATTGGAAGTCTGTTCCATTTCAGTTTTACCGCAGCGTGGATCTTTGTCCCGCTGATAGAAGCTCTTGAAGGGGGTGGGACAGGCTTTGCGGAAGATCTCGGTTTGGATACTTTCCAAGTTTCCTTAATTTATGCGGCGCCCCTTCTGGCGTTTGTCATCTTCACTTTCTTTGGAGGCATGATTACTGATGTTTTGGGTTTGCGGAAATCCAGCATACTCTCGGGTGTATTTATTACGGGGTTTGGCATTCTGCGAGGATTTTCAACGAATTTTCACTTTCTTCTAATAACCAGTTTTTTGTTTGGAATTGGAGGCGGATTGCTTTATCCGAATCTCTCGAAAATGGTTGCATCCTGGTTCGAGGATCAGAAGAAGGGGACGGCTTCCGGGATTTATCTGATGGCAGGGGGTATGGGACAGGTATTTTCGTTATCTATTACCACAGCATTTATTCTTCCCCTATTTCAATTCAACTGGCGCTTCTGTTTCATTTTCTATGGCGGTTTTTCGTTAATCATCGTAATTCTCTGGATTTTCCTCGCCAAGGAAAAGGAAACCTCAAAAAATGCCTCAAACGAATTAGTTTCATTCCATTCATTGAAGCAGCTTTTCGTAAACAAAGCCGTTCTTCGCTTGTGTTTGATTATTTTCTTCGGGTTCTCGGTTCTGATGGGATTAACCAATTATATGGCGGATTTGTTGGATGCAAAAGGCTTGGTGGATCCAATTTATGTGTATCTGGCCTCCATTCTCTCCTTAGGAATTGCTCTTGGCAATGTGAGCCTTCCGTCGGTTTCGGATCTTTTGAAAAAACGGAAGCTCTTTTTAGTCTTATGCTCAATCATCGCAACGATTTTGCTACTCCTTTTACAATTTGTCAATATCGGTGAACTGTTGTGGCCCCTCATTTTCTGTTTAGGGTTAATGATCGGGTCCATAATTCCCTTGTGCCTAACAATCTCTATTGAATTGAAGGATTTCTCGAAGGATTTAGCAGGTACAATTTCTGGCTTGGTTCTCACCTTCGGATTTTTGGGAAGTTTCACTGTGAATCTCACATTCGGTTTAATTTTGACAGGTGGGGCAGACTTTCTTTTTTGCCTAATTTATTTGATGGCTTTCGGGACCCTTGCGATTGGGTTAAGCGTGCTTCAAAAAACTAAATAAATTTTATTCTTCTATTTTATTTAGATTTTAGTTGCTAAATTAGCCCATGACCAAGTTATTACAGATTTAGTTTCGGGAATATCATGAAGGACTTCTTCTAACGTTTTATCTTCTGTTAAAAGAATCCCTTGAAGGGCAACCGCGGCTCCCGCAATCCAACAATCCATAAAATCCAAATGACCTGAATGTCTGATGATAGCGGCAAATAAACTAGCTTTTAGATTTAATTCGGAATTAAATATTTTAATAGGTGAATTTAGCACCGTCGGAAGAATCATTTGATATCTTTCTAAGATGCTAAAATCTTTTTTAGTTCTATATTCATTAAGCAATTTAAAATTAGTTTCTATAAGACAAGTGGTGGGAAGAAATACATTATATCCTTTTATCCCATTTTTCCATAATAATTTTATTTCATTTTGAAATTTTTGAGAAATCTCTATTTTGATACCAAAAAGGGGTAAAACATAGGTCGTATCAAGAATAATTGAACTAATGTTCTTCATTAGTCAATTTCTCCTGTATTTCCCTTTCTGTTTCAATATCTTTTTCAATCCTTTCAGGAGTGCCTGTAGCAATAATGGGCATTGCCAATGCTTCTTCGACTGAATAAATCTTTTTTATGATGAATTCACCTTGATGCGCCTCTATTAATACTTCATCACCAGGTTTGATACCTGCTACATCTCTTAATGGCTTTTTAGGTAATATTTCCCCTTTTTTTCCAACAATAATTTTATCTTGAGTAGTCATAAAATAAGAATACTTTTCGGAATATTTAATTTTTTTCAGAAATCCATAAAAAATTACAAGAAAAAAAAATTTATATTTTTAATAGACCATCCCAAACCGCCCGCTCTTTATCAAATGGTGCATTGAGGACCTCACAACGTTCTCCAAAAGCCATCGTCGCTCTCTTTTTGGTATCATAGGCAGGCCATTCCGGAATATTTTTATGGGCGGGCTTTCCCGTGCGGGCGAAGGCGATCCACGCATCCATCATCTTCTCGCTGAGCGCTTTTGTGGTCGGATTTACAACTACAAAATCTTTGAATGTAGGGCTGTCTAAGGTGCCAAAGACGAAGGGAAGCTCGAGGGCATGTGAAGCACCCAAGATGCCTTTCAGGCCTGGGGAGGGCCAAGTAAAGAGATAGGTGTAGGTGTGAGGTTGGTGTGAGCTTTGAGCTTCTAGTAGGCGGATGGTGGGTATTCGAAATGTTACATCGGTAAGAACCGCATCAAATAGATCTTTGGATTCTATGGGAAGATTTTTCGCGCTTCTTGCCTCCTTATAAGTATTGATGATTTCTTTGCTCTTTTCGGGATTTATTTTGAGCGTGCCTAGAAACCCGGCTAAGACATTATCTCCGCCAGCAGCTAAGGTGCTTAGAACTTTCATGGCGGTAAATAATTTGATCTCATCTAAATTCGTGCCAATCATCAGTTCAATATCCGCACAGTCTCCATCTTGAAAGGCTTTCAGAGGGTGTTTTGGCCAGTTATCCCCCTCAATAAACGGTCTCGTTGCCATAATATTTGTGGGATCGGAAGCGAAGATTTTATTCTGGGCAGCAATAATTTCTTGACCGGATTTATCGCGCAATGCTTCAAGGTTCTCGGCGCCCAATTTACGGAGGATCTTCATAGTTATTTTGTCACTTACAGTTGATTCAATCACGGGGGCGCTTTCCGCGATGACCCGGTGAAAAAGCCCCTTTGCAGCAGGCATAAAGCATAAGGACAGGACGGAGTACCCGCCTGCGGATTCACCAAAAATAGTGACATTGGACGGGTCGCCTCCAAAGAGTTTGATGCTATCGCGAACCCATTTTAACGCTAAAATTTGATCAAACGAGCCTAAATTGGCGACTTTACCCGGAATATACGGAAAGCCTAAGAAACCTAAGCGATAATTAATCGTGACTACGACCACATCGCCGCGTCGAGCTAAAGCAGACCCATCATACATTGGATCGGAACCAGTCCCCATTAAAAAGGCGCCGCCATGGATCCAGACCATTACTGGGCGCTTCCCCGCATCGGTTGCCGGAGTCCAGACATTCAGATACAAACAATCCTCGCTCTCTGGTCCGGGCTTGCCGATCCACTCTTCGAGTTCCGAATAGCCCTGGAATGCACACGCACTGTACTTCGTGGTTTCGAGTGTCCCATCCCACGGCTTTTTCGCAATGGGAGGTTTAAAACGAAGTTCACCTACGGGAGGTTCGGCAAACGGTATGCCTTTAAAAATCTGCAGTCCATTTTCACTATAGCCTTGGACTTTACCGCTTTTTGTTTTAATCACGTCGGTTTTTTTCAATGATTTTCACCCTTTCAGGTTTTTCAAATTCAATAGTCTAGTATTTTTTCGATTCTACATTTAAAGGTTTAAGATTGAATTTGATAGAACAAGGCATTATCTATTTTGAAAGGTCATCGATCATTGAAGGTATTTATTGAACCACCTGATGATTTGGGAGATAAGGACTGGTTCCTGACCGAAGAATCCGTGATCCCCTTGCTCAAAGGAGAGGGTCTGTTCATCAGATAATTTTAAAAGTTCTTTGTTCTTAAGGTAGTTTTCAAAAGGAACCACGCGGTCATTCTTCGCATGGGCAAGGCAAACTATTTTTTCTACTTTCGTTCCTAAATAGTAGCGAGGAGAAATTTTTCGATTGAACTCATCGGGAGGGAATATCGGCATTCCGGAGGCTCGGAAAAAGAATCGCATGTACCACGGCCAGGAGCGATGAACCTCGACCATGTCATGACCCGCACAACAGGCAATCACCACTTTCAGCCGTGGGTCAAGATAACCCCCGGTCAAAAGCGTGAACCCCCCAAGGCTAAACCCAATCGCACCCAACTTTTGATGATTCAAGTCAGGGCGGGACTCGATAAAATCGATGACTTCCCTAACATCCTTTACTAATGCCTTATCAATCTCAGCTTTGTTGCCTTCGCTCTTAAACGGTTTTTTCCCGTGGCCCCGATGATTATAATAGACTACCTTATACCCTTGGACGACGAGCGGATATATAATGGGATGAAGCTGTTCCATCAGGGCATTCCAGCCATGGCATGCTAATATCACGGGTTTCGACGCATCGTCATCTGCCGAGAGGATTGCACCATGAAGTTTTACATTGTCAGATAACGTTAATTCAAATCGCTCTTTCTTTAAAGGCCCATACTCTATGTTTTTATATTGCGTGAGCGTGATTAAGAGCATTCCAAGTAAAATACCAGTATAAAATAGGAAAATGCCAAAGGTGATATCACGCAGCATGATAAATGTAGCTGCATTTACGGGTAGAAGAATCGCAAGTACCCAAAATCCAATCGTCAGCCCAATCAAGAGGGGCATAATATATTTCGCAATCATAATCGATTATTTATAAAGTCAGTACTTAAATTATGATCACCACCAGAAAATTACTCCCTGTTGAGTTTCGATACCTATGGTCCGAAAACTAAGTATCACGGAATGGTTAGCGCTCGCCAATATTAGCATTTATGTCATTTTAGCAATTATTGGAGGATCTATCCTCACCTTGAATCTGAATGTGGCAGTCTATATTGCACAATACAACAGATTCATTTTTGAGCGAGGGTATGTGTGGGAACTATTCACCGCACTGTTTGTGCATTTTGATCCTGCACATCTCATAGGCAATATGATTTTCCTACTGCTTTTCAGTTACCGCGCGGAAGATTTCTTCAACTGGAGACGAGTTCTGTTGATTTACGTGAGTTCAGGCTTGATAGGAAACCTTTTAGGGCTGATATTTGGACCTGAATTCCTCAGCGCGGGGGCGTCCGGAGCCATTTTTGGGCTTTTGGGAGCGTTAATCTATCCCCTCAAGAAAGAATCGCCCCGAACCTTGAAAGGGATGATATTCATCGGACTTATCTTCCTTATTTTCTCGGGCATGAATTATAATGTCGATCACATCAGCCATTGGGTCGGATTTATCGTAGGGGTGGTTTTAGGGCGACACTTCACCAAGATGCCCGGAAAAAAAGAGCAACCAATCCCAAAGACTATTAAATTAGAATATGCTTAGGAATGAGACGGCAACTTCTTTATTTTAATAACGCATTCAGCAGGATCAATTTTCTCGACATCGACCTTGACATTCTGATTGAAGATATCATTTAAATGGAATTCAATCATTCCTGCTGTGATATAATAGAGAATCCAAGCGCGGGCTTGTAGAGGTTTCGTATTGTTGAAAATCAAGGTCGCTTCATTTTCTTCAATTGTTACTGTGAAAAATTTACCGGGATCGTCACCCTCAGAACGCATTTCTATCTGAGTGTTTTCGTTCAATTTTTCAATGAACTGTTTAAACGGAATGATCTTAAGGAAGTCTCGAACTTTTTTAAATTGCTGAATTACTTTAGATTCTAAAAGGGGAAAAGTTTTCGCCATTTCTTGCCCGAGCAATTTACCTTTTTCGGGCATCTCTCCATTCAATATTGTCGTTAGCGCAGAAAGAAAGTTGAGAGAGAAAAGCTCGAAGTGGGGATAGGTTTTGAATATTTGTTGCATGGTAAATCGATTCTTTGCACGGAAGATCCGATAGGTACCAACGACTTTCGCTTCTATTTCCCCATTTTTTAGCAGAATCCCTAGGTATTTCTTCAGAGTATTCCGGCTCCCTATTCCATGAACATCTCTGAATTTTCTATAAATTTCCATTAGGGTTAATCCGAAAGGGTGCTGTTCTATGATTGATTTTAAAATTTCTAATTTTGATTCGTTACCCTTTTTAATCTTTATACGCACATTCAGTCATCAGCTTAATCTTTATTGTAATTGAAAAAAATTTATAAGCTCAGTTGATCATGACTGATCAGTTCACTTAAATGAGCTCGGACCGTTTATAAAAATTTTGTGTTCAAGTTAATGAAGGTAACGTGCTTGATGGAAAATTCAAATATTGTCGAAGCGGTAAATCTAACGAAGGCTTTTGGCGATATTGTTGCCGTGGATAATATTAATTTTGAAATAAATGCAGGTGAGATATTTGGCTTTTTAGGGCCAAACGGGGCAGGTAAATCCACGTGTATTAAAATGTTATGCACGCTTTACCGACCCACTGGGGGACATGCTAAAGTCGGCGGTTATGATATTCTGACGGAAGCGGAGCAGGTCCGCAGAATTATAGGTTATGTACCTCAAGATATCACCGTGGATGGCCGATTAACGGGCTATGAGAATTTAGAATTTCAGGCAGCGTTATATGGACTTAAAGGAAAGGAAAGAGATGAAAGAATCGATACAATGTTGAAATTGGTTCAATTGGGACAGCGGGCAGATGGAATAGTTGATACATATTCGGGTGGTATGCGAAGACGGCTCGAAATTGCCCGTGGACTTCTTGTTGAACCGCAATTATTATTTTTAGATGAACCCAGTTTGGGCCTTGATCCCATATCCCGCAAATCGATTTGGGAGCATATAAGTAAGCTGCAAAAGAAAAGCAAGAATAAATTCGCAATCTTCATGAGCACTCATTATATGGAAGAAGCGGATAAGCTCTGTAATCGAGTGGGAATTATCGATCGGGGACGAATCGTAGTGCTTGATACCCCCGCCAATTTAAAACAAACAATTGGAGGACAAATAATCGAAGTAGATATCGAATCCTCAAAATTAAGCCGCGCCTTGAAACGATTCCAACAATCTGGGATGGAGGACCCAGGAAACCATTTCATTCAGAAGATTAATCAAGTTGGAGATGGGACCATTGCAATCGAAGTGGAAGATATGGATAAGGCTTTACCTAAAGTTTTTAAGATTGCCGCCGAAAACAATATTGAAATCCAACAGGTGCACATGCATGCGCCTTCATTAGAGGATGTTTTCATTCATTATACCGGGAAAGCCCTGCGGGATGAGGATTCCAGTGATGTAATGGGGTTCATTAAATCCCAAATTTCAAAACGGATGAGGAGTTTGTAATTGGAGGAATTATCATGATTACTTTTGATTGGGAAGCTATTAAAGGAATTGTCAAGCGAGAAATAATTAAATATTTCCGTGCCAAAGGACAAATAGTATCCTCGTTAATCATGCCGATAATTTTCATGATTTTCTTGCGTCCAGGATTTGCGAATATAGGTGGTACAACTCCTACATTTGATATGATGAGTTATTTGGGCGCCGGCATAATATGTATGGTATTCATTATGTCGGGCATCATGATGACTGGGATGCCTATAATGTTTGACAAAATGCTGGGGTTCGAAGATATTTACGCGGTGGCACCCGTTAAGCGGCGCAATCTCGTGCTAGGGTTCCTTTTAGCAGGTGCACTTAAATCATGTTTCATGGCGGCACTTGTTGTTATAATAGGGGTATTTACCGGGTTGTTTCCATATGATTGGGGTCTTGGGTGGCCGGGCTACCTGATCTCCATAATTCCGCTTGCCGTGACGATTTTCTTAGGCGCCATGGTATATGGTTGCATTGGGTTAATCATTGCGGCTAGAACCGATATGACCAACAGTTTCTTGTGGAACAATCTTATTAATATGCCATTAGTCTTCATTTCGGGGGCTATAATCCCCATTGACGCCTTTGGGGAACAGGCGCAATATGCCTTGCTCTGCAATCCGACAACATGGGTTGCCGATGCGATCCGGGTGTTTCTAGGCGGCGAAATCGGAACCGCAGGAACCGGGAATTTATTTTTCGGGGGCAATTACGTATTAGGTTATTTGCTAGATCTTGCAGTAATGGGAGCATTTGGGATTCTACTGTTCTATCTGGCTTTTAGAATCTTTGGCGGGTCCCTCACGGAGAGTTCGGGCGGGTTTGCAGGAACGATCCAGAAGAAAAGCGGCGAAATCCGTGAAAAAATGTTCAAGGACCTCGATCCGGAAGATCGGCAGGTTATGATGAGGGTCACGGGTAAAATAAACATGCTGCAGATGGGGCAAATCATGGGGTTTGCAGGTGATGGCAGGCAGGACCTTGCGATAAAAATGCTGAAAGAAGCCGGGATCAGCGATGAGGATATCAACAAATTCTTCGCTGCCGGCATGCATATGATGCAAAAAATGCAGAAACAAGCGAAGAAATAAATTAATCACAATCCTTTTTTTCTAGACCGTCCTTTTTGAATGCATGAAATTAATCAGATTAAGATCGATTGCCAATAATGCACTACGAGATTCCATTTGGACCCCCGAAACAATCGGGGAATATCCCTTTGAACATGTGAGACCGAATCAAACGATTGTTATTGATCTGCTCCACGGCAAATTTACCCCCGATATGGAAGGCGATGATATCGAAAAATATTACAAGGCAATGTCCAAGTGGTTCGATGGGGCTTTAGAAAAAGAGGGGATTCCGATTACTGTGATAGAAAGTGCGACCATTACCCTAACTCCAGAATATAGGAAATGCGAAATTAAAGCGCAAGGAAAAACTTTTACCGCTAAACGTGCTTTTTAAGAAAAATCTCAAAACTTAGCTTGGAATCCCATTACACACTTTGAATAGATTCTTCATCCCTATTGTTTATTCTCTGTTAGTAATCTGAAAAGCATCTAATTACAATGAGATTGTATTGATCATTAAAATATTTTGATGAAGGAAATTTTTTACTAAAGGAGGATTTGAGGACGGGAAATCTTTAGTTTAGAAAATCAAATCCAAAGGACTTTAAAAAGAACTAGAACTCCCTTGATCCAGCCCAAGTGAATATAAACCCAAATAGAAGCAACACTAAAAATAGAACGAGGTAAACCCATTCGTTATCCTCACTAAAAATGCAGATGACAATTAAAGAACTGACGATAAGCCCTATTCCTATAATTAGGAACCAGTTTATCACTTTTTTCCCCTCAGATATAAGGGGTTGGGTCTTAGATTCTTTGATCTCAAAGGAACCAAAAAGTTCAAAGTTTTTCTTATAGACCTCAGCGGACCCAACCGCGGATGACGAAATTAAGGCAAAATAAATCGGCATTAGATTGAAGATATAATTATCAGGGCGCATCCAGAATAATTTTTGTAAAACGCAGAAGACTACAAAGCCCACGATTATTAATGAATTAATTAAATATCTCACTTTCCGTTTTTCAGATTGAAATTTTAAAAAAGTATGTAGATAAAGAAAAAGGCTAAATGAAGTACCAAAAATAACTAAGATTATCCAATAATATTTTAAAAAATCAATTAAGCTAAAATTGAAAAATTGAATCAAAAAGAAGAATACAAAATAAGTAGAAAGAGTGAATAACATTAAACTACTAAGAATAAGATATCCGTAATGATATCTTTTTTGCTTAAATGCGCTCTTGTCCTCATGGAAAGTGAGTACTAACGAACTAAAAAATAAAATCCCATTGAAAATAATAACTGGAAAAAAAATAAAAGGAAACACAAAAAATATGAATAGGAATTCACTACCTGAAGTTATAAATCTCAAATAATGGTTAAATTTCAAGAATTTCATTTAATAACCCCCACACTCCTTATTAATTTCTCGTGAATTGGAAATCGATTCTTCTTCTATAAAAATTGGTTCTGAAACACCTTTTTTACTAAACTTCCTATACCTTACCTCCCAATAAAACGCCCCTCAGAAAAAAAGGGGTTAATATTTTTTCTGAAATTAAGGCTTAAGGGCCCGCGATGATGGCTAGGAAAAGGTCTTTGAAGGAGATTTCATCGGCTTCTCGGGGCATGGATTCGAAGGAATCTGGCCTGCCACTACGCACTTTTACCATCAAGATGGCGTTTTCTGGGCAGTTAGCCGCACAGACCCCACAGCCAATGCATAGGCTGGGATTAAGGATTAAGGTGTCTTCTCCGGTGGGGTGCGAAATCGCTTCCATGGGGCACATATTTAGGCATGTCTCGCATAGGGTGCACTGCTCGGGCTGACGTTGTGGGGTGAAATTACTCGGGCTGACGAATTTTAACCGCAGTTTCGTCTGACTCGCAGGGAGTAGCGCCCCGCAATGACATTTACAACAGTTACAGATTGAGTAGAATTGGTCATTATTGGAACCCATGGCGTTATGGACCAGCCCTGCCTCCTCTGTTTTTTTAATATACTCGATGGCTTGCTCCTTGGTTAAAGGTCGCCCGAACCCTGCCTGGATAGCCAGTTTTGCTGCAACTCCAACCACAAAACATCCCAATTCAGCGGGTGCTACCTTACATGGCTCCCCGCTCATCTCGCCCACTAAGCGGCAAGGACAGGTGAGTGACGCAAAAGTATCATTTTTATCGATCAGATCCTTGACCAACTCTATCGAAAGGACCTTTCTTTCAATGTTCACCGGCTCATCAATCTTGATCAAGCGCGCTTGCGCGTCATAAGGGAGAAGTGGCGAGGTGATGGGGGATTGCCCAAATTTGCTTTGGACTTCCTCTATCATCGTAGTAAAAGAAGGTGTGTTCTTAATAATAAAGCGATATAAGATCGCCGCTTTCTTAATATTTTCTTTACTATCAGCTCGGGACATGAAATAGCCCTCAAAAACGCCCGGTATGAGGGGCACCAAACCGTATTTCGTGCCAATTTTAGCGATAGTATGCCGTTTAGCTGCGTTGTTTAAAAGAGATCGGACTTCAGATTTCGACATCTCTCCATTGCATTTCTCCACTAATTCCTGAATGGAAATCAGTTTCCCAGACTTGGGAAAATACGAGAGAAGCTTAATTTCTTGTTCGTTCCAAAAGACCTTCATTAATTCAAACACTTTTTCGTGGCTTGGGGTTTTAATGGCCCCAATGGATAATTTTTGTCGCACGGTTTCGTATAAATCAGCTTGGGTCATAAAATTCCTCCTTTAGTTGTAAGGAACTTTTTATTATAGAGAATATAATACTTTTTATTATTCATTAAGTAAGTTCTTTAATGGACTTCCCGGTCCTTGCCTTTCCAGTAGGGTTCCCGGAGGACCCGTTTGAGAATTTTGCCTTGGGGACTGCGCGGGAGAGCGCGGGTAAATGAGACAGATTTCGGAGCTTTGTAACTCGCAATTTGCTTTTTCACATGGGCAATTAATTCAGCTTCGGTTACATTTTTGCCGGGTTCATAGCCCTTATTCAACACTACGATGGCATGCACCACTTCACCCCAAGTCTCATTGGGAATGCCAATTACCCCGGCTTCAAGCACCGCAGGGTGTGATTGGAGCGCATCTTCTACCTCGATGGGGTAGATGTTCTCTCCCCCTGAAACAATCATATCTTTCCCGCGTCCGGTGATGTATATGTAGCCGTCTTCATCCATTTTGCCGAGATCTTCCGTATGAAGCCACCCATCGCGGATCGTTTCCGCCGTCTTTTCCGGTTTTCCCCAGTACCCTTGCATAATATTTTCGCCGCGGGCGATGATTTCGCCTACCTCGCCACAAGGAACTTCTTTACCAGAGGGATCGACTATCTTAACTTCAATCCCTTTTAATGTGCGCCCGCACGCGGCGAGGAGTTTCCTATTGGTGCGAGCTTTGGCATGATCGAGGGCATCCATGATGCATAGGACAGGGGACGCTTCGGTTTGCCCGAAAACCTGCACGAAGTCTAAATTCGGGAAGGTATCCAAGGCTTTACCTAAGGTAGTTGGGGTGATGGGCGCCGCTCCGTAAAGAATAGTGCGAAGGCTAGATAGATCATATTTTGGTAACTCAGGACTTTCAATGATACGTTTCAGCATAGTAGGGACTACGGCAAGGAAGGTGGCGGCCTCCTTTTCGATGATTTTGAAAGTTGGAATAATGTCGAATTGTTCTTGGGTGATGAAGGTAATCCCGCCGAACATGCTGCAGAGCGATAAAAACAGCCCAGCCGCATGAAACAGGGGCAGCGCGGTTAGCATTCTGCTGGCGAGTTTTTCGGATAAGAAAGATTCCTTGAATTTATCAGTCCCTTTAACCAGCATTTCTCCTGCCATCGCAATCATTGCAATCATATTATGATGGCTGATCATAACGCCTTTCGGAAACCCGGTGGTGCCACCAGTCCAAATGATGAAGGCGGTTGTCTCCTGTGAGAAGTGAGGGGCTTTTAGTTCTGGAGAGAGAGGCTCCTTCAGCAGCGCTGGGAATTCTGCCGTTGATATATAATGTTCGATGCGCGATCCATTTTGTTTCAGGTGTTGAATGGTCGCCTCAAAGGCAGGCTGATATATGAGGACGCGGGGTGCACAATCATTCACGCAGTACTGGATTTCGTTGGGGGACATCGCGTAATTGAAGGGAGTTATCACCCCACCAATCAGGGGAACCGCATAGAATGAATAGAGAATTGCGGGGCAGTTGTAAGTTAAAGCCGCGACTCGATCACCCGGTTGAATCCCTAGTTTTAGAAAGTACTGGCTAAGATTTCTCATATTTTGATTAAATTCTGAAAAGGTAATTCGCGTATTCTCATGAATTATAGCTAAATCAGTGGGAAGTGTTCTTGCAGCGCCACGGGGTAGATCACCGATTTTCAATTTGATTTGCACTCCTTTTGAAATAACAATTTAATCAAGCTATTTTAAAATTATGATAACTAAATCCAAAAGGAGAAAAAAAAGGGAAAAAAAGAATCGAATCTTACATCTTGCGTCCAGCAGCGATTTGGAGCACTTCTCCGGTGATATAGCTGCTAACATCGGACGAGAGGAAGAGGATAGCATTAGAAATATCTTTGGGCACCCCAATTAAGGGACCAGCTTCAGGGACTCTTCTCAAAACCAAATCAGCTTCCACGGATTCGCGCAATTTCGGGTCCTGTACAAAATAATCTGTCAAAGCCGTATGGACTAACCCCGGCGCAATGGCGTTACAGTTAATTCCAACATACCCCACTTCCTGGGCAATTGTTTTTGCTAAGGCAACTACACCCGCCTTAGCAGGAGAATAGTTGCTTTGGCCACGATTGCCTTTCCAAGCAGTGCTGGAAATCATGACAATTTTGCCATATTTCTGATTCTTCATAATAGGGACGACTTCTTTGCAGAATCGCCAGTAACCCTTCAGGTTCACATCCATTACGAGGTCGTAATCCGCCTCGGGCATTTTGTGGATCATATTGTCTCGGAGAATCCCGGCGTTGCAGATAAGGATATCTATACGCTTAAAGGCATCCATGCATTTCTTAACGGCGCTTTGCACCTCAGCCGTCTTAGTGACATCGCATTTTATAGCCAGGGCTTTTCCATGCTTCGCTGTGATCGCTTGGGCGAGTTCGTTCGCGCCCTGTTCATTAACATCCACAATCACTACATTGGCGCCTTCTTCAGCGAAATCCAAGCAAGTCTGGCGTCCGATTCCACTAGCGCCACCCGTCACAATAGCCGTTTTTCCTTTTAATTTCAAGTCCATATCCCACTACCTCGGTTCTTCTCTTCTTTTCTTACTTTACTCTACCGGGTCTTCTTCTGTTTTTGGTGCCTACCGGGTCTTCTTCTGTTTTTGATTCCTTCTTCTTTTCTGGTTCTTTTTTTACGGGTTTCTTTGCCATTTATTTTAACTCCTATTTTCTGTTCTCGATTCTAAATTCGATCCTATTTTATTATCGCGGGATTTATATCAATTTCTCTATGTATTAAGTCACAAAGGTCTCAATTCGTGGTCACTATGGCGGTCCCAGAAGAACACTGCGTAAGCCCTCAGGCGAAATCAAAATACCAGCGTCTGCTAGAAAAAGTGCACCGCGTAATTGAACATAACATATGGTTTGTGAGTGTCATTGCAATTCTTATTTTTACCAACCTCTTTCTGTTTGTTATTGAGGTTGAGCCAAACTTCTATGAGACGTATCGAGAACCTATAGATATGCTTGAATTAGTTTCTGCAATAGTATTTTCTATTGAATATGCTATCCGTTTGTGGGTCTGCGTGGTGGATAGGCAGTATCAGTCCCCAATCAAGGGGCGCCTCCGCTATATGGCATCCCCAATGGCGATCGCGGATTTACTCGGCGTCCTCCACTTCTACCTGCCTGCCTTGATCCCCCTTAATGTGGTCATCTTTCGAGTGTTCCGAGTATTTCGGTTGTTTCATATAGTAGGATTGCCCCGGGAGAAAGAAAGCTTTTTCGAAATTTTCGAGGGGACGGAAAAAAGCAAGGCCCGCACGGGATTTAATCTGTTTATCGCGGCTCTTATCATCCTTAATGTCTTGGTGGTATTTTTAGAGTTTGATCCGGTGCTATTTGGAGCTTATGAAGTGGAGTTTCGGATTTTCGAGTATTTCTGCCTGTTCATATTTACCATTGAATATCTTCTCCGCTTATGGGTTTGCACGCTGGATCCCCAGTTCACACATCCTGTCCAGGGACGCCTTCATTATATGGTGACCCCTATGGCCCTAGTTGACTTGATTACCATTGCTCCCTTTTACTTACCCATCTTCATTCCCTTCGATCTCTTTGCATTGCGGGTATTTCGGCTGTTCCGGTTATTCCGTGCCCTTAAATTTACGCGTTACCGGAAGCATCCTGTGGAGGGGAAGGAAGAGGAAATTCCACTCAATTCTAAAAGAAATAATCCTTGTAATTTCGGATAGTATCATCAGTCAGACGAATGGGGGCTGATAAAACCTTTTTACTCTGGGGCAATCATACTCCAAAAATCCCCATTAAATCCTATCTTATAAAGAACACCTTTAAATATTCTAACTTGATAAGTTAGATACTGGATAGGACAAAACATGTACAAAATGTGGTGTGTATGAGGGAAGAAAATTTAGATGATATTACTCACCAGCAGTTAGATTGGTATAAAGAAGGGTATTCTTATAAAAAATATACTTGGAAAAGGGATAAATTATTAAAAAAATACGAAAATTATTATATCAACCATTTTAAAGAAAGTATATGGACAAAATCGACTTCCTTATTTATAGCAATAAGTCTGATTTTAGCCTCAGCAATAATAGAGGGGGTTGGAATTTTTCTTTTGATCTTAAATTATTCTTCAATACCACAATTGCTCCTTTATTCAATGATCATATTGTTACCTTTATTATATTTGCTTTCTATCTTTCTATTGCGTTATCAGCCAAGATCTGAATTCACCATGATAAAATGGATTATTTTTTTTATCCTTTTCTTTCAAATTTTCCCTATTATCATATTAGCCGTTCCGCCCACCGCCTTTGTGCCTTATTTAATTCCATTATTTCTATTTCTTGAAAATATAATTTTTGGTTGCGTTATTGGAATATATGTCTTTGCTAATCGGATTACAGGGGCTGGAGAAGCCCATCGGGCTGCAGTTGCTTTCCGATATTGGTGTAATAATGAATCAAAAGGTGCTAATTTTGAAAAAAATTTTAAGTCTTTCATTAAAGGCATTGATGATTGGTGCTCTGAAAAGGCTAATATGCGCATTAAGAACCTAGATGATTGGAAAAATCAATGGTTGTTAGATGTTTTATTGAATTTTTCTGCTTTTAAAGAAAAAATGGTAGAAAAGTTTTTTAATAGAGAGTTTTTCCTTCTCATTATAGAAAAATCTGAAGAAAAAGAGACCCTCGTTACAATTTTACGTAAGGTTTCAGAATTATTTCCTAAAATTAATTTAGGATTGGAAAGAGAAACAATTAAATATAAAATAACCCGTAATCTAGGAAATCTAGGTATTATTCCCACTACTTATGGTGTCATTTCCTCATTAATAGGTGTTATATTACCTTTTATTCATTTTTAAATGAATTAACTTCTCCCCTTTTCTGAAAATTATTGCTACTTTAGCACTAGTGGAAAGTCCGATTGGATTTTGATACCGCTTGAACCCAAACGGTAGTGGGCCCATCAACTTCTTTTAGGGCTTTCTGCCCACTACCACCTAAGAATCCAAGATTCGGGGGATAATAGAGAAAAAATTCTGTGTGATAAATTCTATGTCACCCAAAAGTGGAAGCATATCGCGATATAGTGAAAAATGCCCTCATTGCGGAAAGGAGATCGGCATTATTCGTTCTGATGAGGATGAGTGTTACGTCGTGACACCCGATCAACTTGTGGATTTAGTCTGCGATGAGTGTGCAAGTCCCATCTATTTCAAAGGGTATTTAGGGCTCCAGTGCCAAGATTGCGGAAAGATACTTTGTTACGGCTGTGGGGGATCCGATCTGGGACAACCTCCATGGGATTTATGCGATAATTGTGCGGTTAAAAGGCATGATACTAAATTCAAAGGGGAGCATCCTGACTATGCCAGTCCTTCTGAAGTGCGTAACAAATTAATCAAATGGGGAATATATCCGGCAACTATTAGAGTGGGAATGTATGAATCCGATTTAATGATTGAATTCCTAACGAATCTCGCGCTATTGAATAAAATTGACCTTGCGAATTTGGATTCAAAATTGGAACCGCTAGTCAAAGAATCACGAAAGATAGCAGGGGGTTTCGATTTCTTATATTCCCTTATTTATACTACAAAAGAAAAATTTCCCGAATTTGAGTCTAACCTAAAAGAGGCGATAAAATCAACTGCTGTCAATTATCAAGGTGGAGGCAGTATAATAGTTTCAGAAAACCCGGATGAGTTCATTTCCACCTCCTACGAAAAAATCTCACAAATACTGAACCCTAAAAGTAGCGCACCTGAAGAAAAAGTCCCAGCTGTCGACAAAAAGAAGAGCGCGATTCGGATAGATATGACTAAATATGGACGATCGAAACCTACAAAAGTTAAATATCACAAAAAGGTTGAAGACTAGGGCATCTTAGGATGATAAAATCTCTCTCAGTTATATTAAGTTTTTATTTTTTTGAAATAGAGATGAAAAAAATGGGGATAATGGACCAGACGGAAGGGTTGGAAAAGAATGCGGTCGCCAAGGGCAAGGACGCGTATAACATATTCATAATATGGCGCTATTTTCCAAGCTGCCAGAGGTCTTTGGGTATGAGCACAATTAAGGAAAAGTTAGAGAGAACGCCCCCCCCTTTTTGAGAGTGGCAAGCAAAAGAGATGAGAAAGAAAGGGGAGGGAGAACTTGCATCTATCACTGCTTCTGAATGATAAATTCGCATCTATCAGCGCCCTGCCTTATCTGTGCTCCCGCTGAAAATGTTAAGTCTGGGTTTAGATGTTTTATCAATTGTTCGATGAATGAGTAACAGAGGCGGTAACATAGAGGAGGCAGTTTAAACTCTTTGAATTTAGTCCATTCGAGGCAAGGCTTCACAACAATAATGGCTTTCGTGTCTGACGCCTCTTTTAGAGTAGATTCAAAGCATAATTTATCTTTGAGAAAATCAGTTAGCATTGCAGCGATTTTAGGAATACTCTTCTCGGTGAGATTGTATTTTTTTTCGAGAATCGGAGCTAGATACACGCCCATCCTCGACCAGATTTTGGCAGCAATATCGATGGCTCGTGCCAGACCGAGGTCTTCTCTCAATACATCGAGCGAGGATGACGAAAACCCGATATACACATCAGAACAGAGTTTCATCTTATCTTCCATACTCTCAATCTTCCAGGTTTTCCATAAGATCCACCAGCTTTATTTTCTTACACACGATGTCTGCTGGTCAGGGAATCTTATAGTGATTATTTGAAATTACTATGTCATTATATAAAAATAATGAGATAATGTTATTGTATAAAAGCTTTCTTTTTTTAGCAAAAAAGAAGGAGAGACTTCTTCCTAATCGCTTTTCAATAGCCAATCAATGAGAGGACGTTTATTTTTTGCTTTATACTGTGTTATAATTCCGTTTTTTGCATCACAGAAAGGACAAGTGGTCCCTTTTTCAAAGAGCCCTTTTTCTAACATGTAATTCGGTGTGTACTTCAAATGATTGAAATCAATGGCCCGATTCTCGACAACATCTAGCAGTAAATCAATGGCGAGTCCCGCAATGATTTTGGGAGTGCCAAAGGTAGCCAGAGTGCAGGCACCAATATCTTGCGTGCGATCAAAATAGACCCCACATGCTAAACAAGGATCGAGGGTAGGGCGAACCAGTTGCACAATGCCGCCAATAAGACCTGCTGCCGTATTAATCACGATCCTATCGTTAGCATAAGCGAGCGTCTGAATGATCATGCGAGCGCTGAAGGTGTCCAAGGCCGTAATCGTGTAATCCGTTTGTTTTATATAAGGTTCCAAAAGATTTAACGCGTTTTCTATGTCTTGAGAGTTTTTATAAGTGGAAATGAAACTAGGTATTTCGGTTCGTATCGGGATGACCTCTATGCCCCCAAGCTCTTCGAGATTCGTGCGAGCGACCTCGACTTTGGGTTGGAAGACATCCTTTTTCCGATAAAGCGTTTGGCGATAAATATTATACCAATCAACCGAGCCGTAATCAAGCACCAAAATCTTTTTGAAGCCCATAGTGGCGCAGTGGGCAGCCAAATCAGCGCCAATGAGCCCTAACCCGGCGATTAAGACAGATTTTTTGTTGATCTCGGCTAGTTTATACCCCGACATGGCAAACCGTTCAGTCCGAAGGTTGTAGATTGTCTCGGGGTGCAATTCGGAGGATCGGAACCAGATGGGCGTTTTTTCATCGAGCTTCTTTTCGAGAATCGAATTCAAGAAGGCATCTTCCTCGAGATATGTTTCTTTCGTGGGACTTTCCCTGAAAAGTGTGAAAAACATGGGGGGCTTTTCTATTTTATATTGTAGCATCACTTTGAATGCGATATCCCTGATACGGTAATCTGTCACAGTCGAATCAAGTTCAAAGCTGTCACCGGTATCGGCATTCTGAAATAAGACTTTCATTTACGATACCTCCTTTTTTACAATTTCAACTTCTACGAAGGAAATTCCTGAAAATTCTGTAATCATTATATCATAAAATTTTATCGTAGAAGGATCTGAGAGGATATAAATAATTGAAGCACTCAAATCCTTTTCTACTTTTCGGAAAAAATTGGTGAAAAACACCTCTTGCAGCTCGATGGGAGGGTCGATCATCGGAAAATGTCTCCAAAATCCTATCAACGTTCCATCCTCTTGGTGATCGGTAATTAAATTCGGGCGATACTTGAAAAGTTCGATTTTATGGGCGTCGTTGAAGGCAATTATGCCTAGAGTCTCACCATTTTTAACGAGCGCCTTTAACTCATTTTCAATGGTTTTTCGTTCCTTGTTTAGAGCAAGATAAATCTCTTGAAAGTCTAAAACAGTCTCAACGTCATCGATAAGATGCTCAATTTCTTCGTATATGTTCCCTAATTCGGAAAAACATTCGTCTAAGGCATCCTTATCCCGCTTTTTTTTATACTTCAGAAATTTGGTTTTAATTTCTTGCAGATTTCCGGTGATCGCATCGACTTGGTCGATATCCTCCTCATTGATGGTTTTTTCCAGGTTCCAATAGTCCTTCATCTCATAAGTTAAATTAATATGCATTTTGAACCCCGATACTTCTTTCAAATCCTCACTGAAAATGAGGTGAATTCGAGGACAATTATATTCTTCAGGATTATCAGTCTGGATGATCGCTTTTTCCAGAAAGAGAGTGGTTTGGTCCGTGACAGAGTAGGCGGGTTTTCTCTTGCCAGGATGCACGTGCCAGGTCCCGATATGCTGCCATTCTGGATGGTCAGCAAGGAGTTCTTGGACACGATCGTAGCAAGCAGTACTTATTTTAATTTGCGTGCTGGTTGAGTCGCCGTTTGTATCCAAGAGAAGTTTTTCGATTTGAAAATCACCATCGTAAATGCCAACCATATAGCCGCCGATTTCCTTGAAGGCTGAACCTTTTTTGATGAATTTTTGAACCTGATCTTTACAATCATCCAGTGCGGCATCGGAAATATGGATTTTCATAAGCCCTACCTTAAATTGCTTTATAATGCCCTGCTAACTCATCCGCTAAATAGACCAACGGATTCGAATACCGCTTGTATCGCTGCCACACGAAAAGGCCCTGTTTTGTCGCGAAATGCAACACGCCCTGATTATCAAAGCAGGCATCATGAATGGGCGGCGTGCTTACGATGAGGGGCGGCATCTCGGGATAACTCTCGTTGAATAGAATCTTGATTACAAGAATCCGTCCTGATTTATCCATAAAGTGTCCATAGATGCCATTTATGGGGGCATCTTCATCAAACAGCTTCCAGGTGGCTTGATAATAGCCTGTTCTCGCACATAGGTCATACGCATGTTCGGCAAAAAGTCGCTTGGAGATACATTATTCCCCCCATCCGCCAATCGGTTCGACTTCCCAAAATAACTTTGAGATTTTTTTGCGGAGTTCTTCGACCTTTGTGAATAAGCCTATCACCTCTCGAAGCCCTTGTCGATTGATGTAATGCAACTTGATGGTAACCTCATCGATAGCGAGCCCCCTACGGATATTACCGAAGTTTTCTTGAACATAACTTAATACTTCGGTGCCGTATTTCTCTTTTATTTGATTAACGATGTCGTTAAAGGTGGTAGTATCGGGATCGTAACTAAAGTAATCCGTGGTTCCCAACTGGGAGCATTTCAATTCTATCGTATTTTCTGAGGAAGGTTTTGGCATATAAACGCTCAGCCTAATTATCGTTAAGTTAGAAAGTATTCGATTTCTGTTATAGCTTGTGGTGCGCTTATTTTAAAAAGTCTTATCCCCTTAAAAATTTAGTAAAATCTGAGGAATTGCATTGAAAAATATACACATCGGTTGCGGAGGGTGGAGTTATTGGCATGTGGATCGAAAATATCGCTCGAATGATGATCAGCTGGCGGACTATGCCACGGTATTTAACTTTGCCGAAGTAAATAATACATATTATCAAATTCCAGCCATGGATGAAGTGAAATCGTGGCGTTTGCGAGTTCCTCAGGACTTTCAATTTGCGGTGAAATGCAATCGGCAGATATCGCATCAGATGCCACTGGAATCCTCGGAAAATCATTTTCAATTGATGGATAAAATGGGAGCGATTTGCAAAACTCTGAGCGCGGTGGCCCTTGTCGTTCAGACGCCTGCAAGATTCCAGCCATCCCCTGAGAATATTCAGAGGGCGGAAGATTTCTTTTCCCATTACGATAGTTTCGCCTGTAATTTAGTGTGGGAACCTCGCGGGCCCGGGTGGAGTGAGAGCCCTGCAAGAGACAAGTTACGTTCAATCCTCAGTACACATCAGATAACGCATTGTACCGATATCTCGCGCGAGATGCCGCTCTATTCAGCTAATCTCTCGTATACGCGGGTTTTCGGGCAGGGAGTCAAGAATCAGTGGGAATTTGATGACTCTGAAATTAAGATATTACATGCGCGGGCTGCGGATTTACCCGGGAATACCTATGTAACCTTCCATACGCAGCGGCAAACGGCGGATGCAGCGCGCTTGAAGGCCTTCGATGAGACAGGCCGATTGATCAATACAACGGGCAAATACGAGGTGAATTCGATGCTTGTCGCGATTGATGAATACCGGAAATACCCTATAAGAAAGCAAGAATTATTAGCAGCACACGGCTGGAAAATTATCGATCTGAAGAACGACAAACGAGTCCGGGCGCAAGAAATCTTGAAGAAATTACCGGATATCGAATTTAAAACGAAAAAAGAACTGAAACTCCAGATCGAGAAAATTTTTCGGGGTGGAGGGCAAAAGAAAATAGATGAACTGCCCGCGCAGTAACCTATTCCTTGATATTGTAATAGGTATAAATTGCCAAGCCGACAATCATAACGATGATGGGGATGAACCCGGGCACAAATCCGAACCAACTTGCTAGCAGATTTTGGCCGATAGTCGTGTCCAGAATTACACCAATCCCGAATATGATGAACCCATCGAGACTCAGTCCTGCTTTTTTCCGAATTTCCCCGCTACTCTTGAAAAAGAGATAGGTATAGAGGCCGATCACCCCGCCCATCGCAATGGGTAGCGTGATATAAGTCACGAGGCGGGCAAATTCGACATCAGCAGACACCAGGGCAATAACCAACCCGGCTAAGGCAACGATCGAGAGGATATAATGCGTTTTTTTCACTAAGTAGGATTCAATGACTATTAACAAGAACACAATGGCGAGGATCCCAATGAGCGTAGAAATTTTCCATAAAGTAAAATATAAATTTGCATCAACGTAGAAGATTAATTCCGGAGATTGAAAAGGGGAAAAATAGTCTGCGATGAGGAACAGAAGCCTCGTAATTCCGAAACAAAGTACAAATAAGCCTTGTCCGAGAAAGATAATGCGAGTCTCTTTCATATCCGCTTTTCGACGCCTGTTCCAGAAAAGTGCTGCAAATATAATACAGAATACGAACGCCATTAGTTTTGTGGCCACTTCAAGCTCATGGAAAATAATCTCACTGGTCAGTGCCATTCGATTCCTCCAAGTTGTAGGTAAGAAGAATTGACGTGATTCTACTCGAAGGTTCTGATTATATTCTTTTCTATAAAATCTTTATGAGCGTAAAATAGAGTAAGTCAAGGGTGAGGTGAATTATTTTTTGCTCGTTTTTAATTTTAACTGCTCTAGAAGACGCTTCAAATTCTTTTCGCAGAGATAAGCGCCAACTTTGTCGCCAACGCGTCGCTTTAATGTGAGTGCTTGTTTCAGATAAAAAATAGCATCTTTATACTGAGTTAAGTTGGAATAAATAACTCCCAAGCGAAGGAGGATGTTGGATTGTTGGATTGGGTCAGGTAATATACGATAAAATCCGAGACTTTTATGGTAGAACTTTTCAGCGCGGTCCATGTGACCTTGGTTTTCATTCACTTCGGCAAGCCCCTTACAACATTCGGCAATCCCTTCAATGAAATCATTCTTCTCTGCGATTTCCAGACCCGCACTGTAATGGGCCACTGCCGCCTCATAATCACCTTTTAGAAAGAACACGTTTCCGATATTTGTTAAAGAAGTGACTTCGAGGTCCTTATCTTTTAATTCTTCTTGAATGATCTTGAGACTTTTATTCAGATGTTCTAAAGCGGGTTCAAACATTTTTTGAAGAGATAAAGTTAATCCAATATCAAGATGTGCTTGTGCAACCCCGAATCCATCCTTTAATTCAGTCAGGAGTTTCAGAACTTCTTGAAATTGATTAACGGCTTCTTCATACCGCTTTTCTGAACGATATGCTACGCCTAGATATGATCTACAGAGGGCAATCCGTTCTTGGTTTCCGGAGGCTAAAAACAATGTGAGCGCTTGTTCTAATTTAGGGATTGCCTTTTCACTCTTTCCCTTTTCAATTAATAGGATGCCTTCTTTCAGTAACTTCGGCGCATCACCCGCAATATCTTTCATATTACCCTCTTCTGTCTTGGATTGGATTTTTAAAACCTTCTTCATTATCGATTCTATCGCCTAAATTCTTTTTTCATCATGAAATTATTTTAGCAAGTTTTTCGGCGCGTATTTATAATTCTGTATTTACACTATAACTAAGAAATTGAGCATTATGATTTATCTCATTTTGAATTTAGATCTGGAGTTAATCAGATGAAGCGGCAGTTTTCGTTTAAGGTAGCGGTGATCGGTGATAGCGGCGTCGGAAAAACAAGTTTAATAAACCAATTTATCTCGCATAGATTTGAAAGGGATTATCTTTCGACAATTGGAGTCAATATCCTTCTTAAAGATTTGGACATAGTTTATGGCAAGCAGAAGTTAGATTATATGGTGCAACTGATGCTCTGGGATATTGGTGGTCAAGAGAAGTACACGAAAATTCGACACATGTTTTATCAGGGCGCGAATGCGTGCATTATCGTCTATGATCTCACACGCCCTGCCAGTTTTCTGATGGTTCCTGATTTCCTCCAAGATCTAGAAGAATTTCTTCAACGAAAAGTCCCCACCGTGATTCTTGGAAATAAACTTGATTTAAAAGAAATGCGGCGTGTTGAACGAGAGAACGGAGAAAAGCTTAAGGAAACCACAAATGCCTTAGCTTATTTTGAAACTTCTGCAAAAACGGGGGAGAATGTCGAGCAATCTTTCAGTATTATTGCTAATGCATGCTTAGAAGATTCATTTAAACCAGATTAATCCTTTTTTATTCTTGATTTTGAGTTCTCTTTTTAAATCAGGGGTTTTATTCTTTAGGAATTCCTTTTAATACACCGGGGAAAAAAGGAATACTATCTAATTTCAAATCGAATCTCAAATCTAATAGGAGATAAATTCAATGCCAGATTCAGAAGAACAAAAGGCGATTGGTAAATCGCTCGTAGAAGGAAACGTGCCTGTAGAACTCCCAAAAGGGAAACTTATTGTTTTGATAGGTTCATGGATTATTTTTATCGCTATTGGCGTGGGTGCTTTGATCGATATTGTCGGTCCGCATGCTCTATATTTTATCGGATTGCTTTCCGTGACATTGCTTTCTGCCCTTGTGGTACCTATTCTCATAATGGTGTTGGTGGCAGGCGGTATCATCATCGTAACAATATGGCTTATGGTCCGGTTGCTTAAAAACCATGGCTATGGATTACTGAAATTCTCGATCTTATTTACCGCCGTAATCATCTGGATTCTATTTGTGACCATCATCGCCGTCTTCGGTTGGACTTGGGAATTTCTTTTTCTGTTGATTGCGTGCGTTGTGTCAACAATTCTACCGATTCTATACTTCACCATTTGGAAAGAACGCCTTGAGCTAGCGGGAGGCATCCTTCAACTTTGCGGCAAGGTGACCAATGAAGAGAAAGAACTCATGGTTCCGGGATTTCTGAAGGTCCTTTTCATAGGAGTCCTTTCAGCATTTGGTGGTCTCATCGCATTGGATATCTCAGCCTATACGATTCCAGCTGTGGATCCCCCTTGGTATTCTTATGTCCCCCTTGTTCTATTTTTGTTTGTCTTGTTTTTCTATATCTATATCAACACATTCTTCTTTAATGCTATTGCAACCTCCATCACCTACATCTGGTATCGAAAGAAAGACCCGAAATTCATGGATGGGTTAGCTATTGCCACGTATCAGTTACCCGATTTAGCTGTTTTCGCGGTTTTGTCATCCATTATAAAACTCATTCGATTGTTTCTGCAATCGCGCTACCGAAAAACGATCGGAAGCGCACCTTGGACGGGCGTAGGTTTTCGCTTAGCGGATGGGATCATAGCAAGCATCTGGTTTTATGCGAACTACTTCACCCTCCCCTCTATTGTCATTGAGAATGTTCCGGCAACCACGGCGATCAAGCGATCGGTACATCGTCTGTTTGACAATTGGGTCGATGTGCTGCTGAAACAATGGGGTGTCGGCGCTGTTTTTAATACGCTGCAATTTCTAATTATTTTTCTCTTTGGTTTAGGCGGTGCCTTGTTCGGTTTTATTCTATCAGTCGTTTATTCAATGGATATGCTAGTGATGGTCATAATAGGAGTCATTTTATTCCTATTCATATCAACTCTCGTCTCGAAGCCATTCCTGAACCTGCTTAATGACATCTATCTGACCTTCCTATTCGGCTTTGTGCTTGATAAGGAATCGAACTTCAAGTTGGAGAATAATCTACCCAAAGAGCTGAATGACAAGCTGAGAGCCTTCTTTGGCGCGCACCCTGCGGTCAAGCGATGTGCTAACTGTTTCACACGGCTTTCGGAAGGAGTCCGTACTTGTCCAAAATGTGGGGCAGCCTATCCTTAATCTATTTTTTTAATCTCTTTTTTTCCTTCACGGTTATGGTTTTGAAATTGTAGAAGAAATTATCAGGATTTTCTAGACACAACTTGAGAGATTTGCAAGCAACCGAGAATTACGAGAGTAACGGTAATTATTATTACTGTTAAAGGAAGATAATTGAGATAACCGAGATAATTGAGACTCTGGAAGGCACCCATTAGGATTAGTATGGCGCTAAAAAGACCTAGAAGGAAGCTGATCTTACCACTATCAGAGGATTTTTTCGAAATTTGGAATTGGAGATTTAAAATGAAACTTAAAATTAAAAAACAAGCTCCGGCAATATGATAGCTTCCCGGTGGCGACATTGCATAATTAATAGGGTAGAAAATGAACAGAGTCATAATGAAAACAAGGATCCATTCAAAAATTATCATAATTAAATATAGAACCCCTATAGCATTTAATAAAAAGTCCTTATTCAGCTTAGCTACCGTAATTCCAGGTTTCTCTGTCTTTCTCTCGCGCTTCATACCAGATTCTAATTCGTCCATCTTTTTTTCAAATTCAAGATCATCTGTTTCATCATCTAATTCATCATTACCCATACTTTCAACGGTCCAATAATATTGTTAAGGGGATAATTTGAGGATATTCTCACAGACAGCATTACCGTATTCAGAGCATTTGATGGGGGTTACATCCTTCATTTGACGTGCGAGATCGTAGGTCATGCGTTTCTGTTGGATGGTGGCGGCGATAGCGCGCTCGATGAGCTGAGCAGGAGCAGTCCAATCGATGTATTGGAGCATCAGAACGCCGGATAGGATAAGCGAGGTGGGATTGACTTTATCTTGGCCCGCGTATTTTGGGGCAGATCCATGGGTCGACTCAAAGATGCCCATGAAATCACCGATGTTGGCACCGGGCGCGATGCCCAAACCACCAATTTGAGCGGCACATGCATCAGATAGATAGTCGCCATTTAAATTTGGGGTGGCAATGACATCGTATTCGTTTGTACGGACAAGAATCTGTTGGAACATGTTATCGGCAATCCTGTCATTGATTAAGATCTTTCCTTCGGGTATTTTGCCTTTAAATTCCTTCTCTAATTCGTCTTCGGTGATAATTTTATCGCGAAATTCCTGTTTCGCCACCTCATACGCCCAATCCCGGAAAGAGCCTTCGGTGTATTTCATGATATTGCCCTTATGTACTAAGGTCACACTTTTGCGTTTGTATTTGATTGCGTACTTGATTGCAGCCCGCATGAGCCGCTTGGTATTTGAAATGCTGATAGGTTTGATCCCTATCCCAGAATCTTGAGGAATGGTCGTATTGAAGTTCTGCTTTAAGTATTGAATTAAGCTTAAGGCTTCCTTAGAACCTTGGCGCCATTCGATTCCTGCATAGACATCCTCGGTGTTCTCTCGAAAGATGACAACGTCCATCCATTCCGGATGCACAACTGGGCTGGGCACACCTGTATAATATTTCACAGGACGAATGCAGGAATAAAGATCTAACACCTGCCGTAAGGTAACATTCAAACTGCGAATCCCGCCCCCAACGGGAGTGGTCAGGGGACCTTTCAATGCGATGGTAAAATACTGAATGGCCTTTATTGTGTCTTTGGGTAGATATTCACCGTAGAGTTTTTTGGCTTTTTCACCTGCGTAAATCTCGAGCCAAACGATTTTTCTCTTGCTCTTGCCTTTATATGCTTGATTTATAGCAGTATCTATCACCTTTCTTGCGACAGGCATGATATCGACGCCAGTCCCATCGCCCTCAATAAAGGGAATGATTAACTTATCGGGTATGACTAAGTGGTCACTCTCGATACGGATTCGTTCGCCTTCCTTCGGAATTATTAATTTATCGAACTTGATATCTGAACTCATAGGTAGGTCACCCTTCTATAAATCGAGTCCTAACGAATCTAATTAAATATATGACTAATTTATTTCAGACAATAAAAAATTTCAATCTTTTCTCCAAAACTTTTAATAAGAAAGAAGAAAGATTAAATTTAAAGAACTCAATTGGTGTGAGTGAATAAAAATACAGAATCTTTTGGCTTAATGGTTAAATAATGCAAGAGTTGAGAATGCTATGATGCATAATGAGGCAGGTTATGATTTAGGTATTACTACCTTTTCACCAGATGGGCGGATTTTTCAAGTAGAATATGCAATTGAAGCAATTAGGCACGGCACCACTGCAGTTGGTGTTAAATGTCCGGAGGGGTGTGTTCTCGTAGTTGAAAAGAGGATTTACGCGCTCCAAGACCCTAATTCCATTGAGAAGATATTTGATATCGATTCGCATATAGGCGCTGCCATTGCAGGGTTAACTGCAGATGCACGCGTATTGATTGATCATGCCCGTGTGCAAGCCCAAATAAATAGGCTCACGTATGATGAAGAAATTACTGTAGCGCAATTAATGCGTAAGGTTTGTGACTTAAAACAACTTTATACTCAAAATGCGGGAGTTCGCCCCTTTGGGGTTTCGCTTTTAGTTGCAGGAGTGGACTCCGGTGGACCACAATTACTCCAAAGTGCGCCGTCTGGAGCGTTTTGGTCATTTAAAGCGCAAGCAATTGGCGGAGGTGCCCCTAAGGTTCATGAATTCTTTGATAAGGAATATAAACCGGATCTCACCTTAGACCAAGCCATTGATCTCGCGCTTCGAGCTATCCAAGGTGTTGTCGAGGGCGGCAAATTCGATTCCACGAATATTGAAATTGCAATTACCCGAACTGATACGAAGAAATTTGTACGCCTCACAAACCAGGAAATCCAAACCTACATCGATAAAATTCCAAAAACCGATTCTAAAAACGAAAAGTGATTCGTTAATTTTTGTAATCGTTTCATCCTTCTTTATAATCCTTATTTTCTTTTAATCCTTCTCTGGATTCTTTTCATCCTTCTTTATATTGTTTTAGATGAGGGTAATAATGCTAGAACGACCTGTATGCAAAGTTTGTGGGAAAAACGAACTTTTAATATCATGTCACCTTGGAATTTGCTATGATTGTATCCTAAAGAAATCGAACCTAGCGTTGGAAATCACGAATCAAGTCCATTACGCCGCGCGAAGACCGTTTGGACTCCCAGAGGTGGCGCCTCATAATCCACACGGACTATTATGTGGTATATGCGCTAATGAGTGTAAAATAGGTGAAAATGAAACAGGGTATTGCGGCTTAGTAGTGAATAAAGATAACAAATTGGTGAGATTGGCTGGAACTCCGGAGAGTGGGCTTCTAGATTGGTATTATGATCCTAATCCAACGAACTGTGTCGCTTGGATTTGTCCAGCATATGGGTTAGGATATCCGAAATATTCCTATCGAGATGGGGCAGAGCGTGGCTATTCCAATTTGGCGGTATTTTACGGATCCTGTGGATTTGATTGTTTATTCTGTCAGAATGCACAATATCGGGAGATGCCACGCCGGCTCACGCCCCTCATTTCTGCCCAGGAACTCATCGGCAAGGTACATAAACGCGTGAGTTGCATTTGTTATTTTGGGGGAGATCCCGGACCACAAATGCTACACTCATTGGCAGCTTCCGAATATGCAGAACAGCTAGCTAAAAAGGAGGGGCGTGCTCTTCGGATTTGCTGGGAAACGAATGGGAGCGTAAATTGGCCTCTTCTAGAGAAAGCGGTACAATATGCGCTAAAAAGTGGTGGAAATATTAAGATCGATCTCAAGACATTTCATGATCCTCTAAATATTGCCCTTTGTGGGGTCTCAAACCATCAACCACAAGCTAACTTTAAAAATATCGCAAAATTTGTTGGAAATCGCCCAGAACTGCCGTTGCTTTTTGCAAGTACGCTTTTAATTCCAGGATATATTGATGAAAGGGAGGTCCAATGCATCGCAAAATTTATCGCAGATATAAATCCGAATATTCCTTATTCACTCTTGGGATTTTATCCGCACTTCATGCTCAACGATTTGCCTACCACGAGTAAGGCACATGCGGAGCGATGTTTGAAGGTTGCAAAAGCCGAAGGTTTAACGAAAATAAAAATAGGGAATTTGCATCTTCTTTCGAATATTGATTATTAATTGATTAGTTCTTTTGGCTTGATAGTATTAGAGTTAAGAAATAACCTTTATTATTTCATTGTGAATAGACTTTCAATCAGAACATCTGCAATTTTAAAAGTGTCTGTATTTCCATTCCAATGTTCTAAATAACTTGAAAAAGTTATTTCAAATTGCTTTGTAAATATGCGGATTTTCTCAAGAAGTATTTTCAATTCTTGTTCCGCAAGAATTACAACGGTCACAAATTTGCCTTGCTCTAAATAGATATTTTTCTTTTCCTGTTTAATGATTTTTAATGGTTTTTCACTCTTAGTCATTTCCTTTACAATTTCAACAATCCCTGCTAAACTACTACTAAGGAGGTCGGAATCAACTTCTTTAGATGCCTTAAAGGAATGCTCATAGGCTAACAAACCGCCTCCTATTAAAACGTAAAGATGGTCTAATTTATCCTGCCATCCAAATTCAACTACCGAAGGAGTATTCCATAAGGCCAAGGATAATAAAATAAGACTTATAAGAAAACAGAGATGTGAGCTTATTTTTAAGAGCCAGCCTTCATATTCAGGCAAGCTTTGCCATACTGAGCCAATTCCTATTCCAACGAATGCTAACGGAATTGCAAAACCTGCGATTACAAAATATCTCTTAATATATCCCCCTACTTTTGAAATCCAGCGGATAAATCGGGAGATAAGTGGAATTGTTAAGATAACCCCAATGGGAATCATGGCAATATAGAAGACTATTTCGTTTATTAATCGAAAGAGAATGAGCAATGTTAGAAAAACGACAATTGAAAATAGATAGAGATATTTATGAGGAAAATTTTTGAAAATTTTACTCGGAACGCCTCTGAAGACCGAAATCAATATAATAACGACTCCTAAAATGAGGCAACCCCATGCCAAATACCGAAATAAACCAATCATTATATAATAATCCAAGACAATATAGAATCCGCGAGCCGTCGCGGCCAATAAAAATCCAAAGCCGGCTAACAGCGTAAATTTATCTTCATACGCCTTCTCAGTCTTATCTTTCATGTAACGATGAACAAAATAAATAAAAACTTCCAATTCGATTATAATTTCAACGTAATTAATGCCAATGCTAGAATCCCTCAAAAATGCAACGCTTATGGTTTTCAGCTCCCGTAATTCGGATTAAATAATATTATAAAGATTATAAAGAGGTCTTCTCCCATTCCAATTCTTTGATACTTTTGAACTGAATGGAGAACATATTTAGATCGATGAAGATGAACACGAGGTAGTAGAGGAGCAGCCGGTATTTGCCATTGCCATATTTACGCACGGCATTTATGATTGTAATGAAACCGAAGCCGAAAATAGTGAGACAAATCAGCATTATATAAAAATCGCCAATTAAACCAAAAATTATGGCAGTTACTACAGCACCTAGTGAAAAATCAGCTTCATTTCCATAATGCATCATTCCGAAATTCCTTAAGATAACGGTTCTTTTATCCAATTCCATTGCTGCACCCAGACCTTGCTTGTAGCCCCCGACCCATCTGCGCCGCTGCTTTTTAAATACCTCATAGGTGGTCGGGACTATTTCATAGATTCTTGCCTCTGGGACATATCCGATTTTCTTCTTCGCCCTAGAAAGTTGTGCGGATAGATGGAGATCTTCTGTCAGAGCGTCTTCGTTCCAACCGCCAAATCCCTCCAGGATTTTCTTCCGAATCGCGTAATTCCGTCCCATAACCCATAAGGATCGGCCAAGCTTCGCCCGAGCTTCATGGAATAACCCTGTGCCCGAGAGGTAGGTGTATTCTAAAGCAATCCCTCGGGTTAACACGTTCTCATTCCAGTTTCGAACTAAAACGGGACCACTTGTTGCCGCAATCTCGGGATTTAGAAAATGTCGGACCAAATATTGGAGGGTAATTGGCTCAAATTCTGTATCTGCATCGTAAACACAGATAATTTCGTGCGAGGCATGCCGTAACCCAAGATTTAAGGCGGCGGGCTTCCCTTTTTTAGGAAGAGGGTCGGTTAGGATTTTAAGATTTAGGCGATCTTGATATTGTTCACAAATAGCCACGGTTCTATCATTGGAACCGCTGGCAACAACAATTATTTCCAATTCTGTTTTAGGATAATTTGTTTTGAGGAGAGATTCAAGCGTATTACCGATGACTTTCTCCTCGTTGAACGCAGGGATAATCATAGATACTGCGGGCGTGTAATTTTCAGAGCCGGGCGGATATTTAATTTTCCCGAAGATCCCCAGAAAATTAATCCCGTAGAGGATTACAAAGGCAAAAAACAAGAATATACCAAAACCTAGAAGGACTGCAAATCCGCCAGTAGGCGCAATAAGAAAAGCATCAAAATCTCGGAGCCAGATAGACCAAGCCCGAGGGAAAATAATGTGGATTACCGCAAATATTGCTACAATAATTGAGCTATATATTAAAATCCGAATTTTTCCTATAAGATCATCTCAATTCTTTAATGATAAAATTCTTCTTCTATAAAAGAAAAAAAGGATTTATTTTTGAGTTTTGTCCCACTCAAGACCTTCTTTCTTTGTGAATTGCACGTAGAACATATAGAAAATGCAGACGAAGTAGATTGGATAGTAGAGCAGTACACGATAGCGCCCATTTCCATATTTCCGCAGCGCATTAACGAACTGTCCGAAAATGAAAATACAAGTGATAATACACAGTAAAGTCACGTAGAGATCTTTTGCGATGAAGCCAACTAGAAAGGTGGCTACTAGGAAGGCAAGAGCATAATTTCCCATATGACCGTAGTGTAGCATCCCAAAGTTTCGCAGTAATACAGTGCGCACATCGAGTTTCATGACAGCATCCATTCCTTGACTATAGCCAGCAACCCAGCGTTGCCTCTGGTGTTTAAATGATTCAAAGTCAGTGGGAACTGTTTCTGAGCAGAGTGCATCAGGCGCGTACCTCACCTGTTTCTTTAACATCGCCAATTGGACCGTAAGATGCATGTCTTCCGCGAGCGAATCTTCATTCCAGCCTCCGATTTCTTCCATGACCTTTTTCCGGATGCAGTAGTTACGCCCCACAATCCAAAGAGTACGGCCTAGGTGATTCCGAATATCCGCATAGAGACCTGCCCCGGTAATGAAATAGGCGAAATCCAGCGTGAGCGCTTTTGTTAATTTATTAATATTCCAGTTTCGTACTTGGATTGGTCCTTGTACTGCGCTTATGTCGGGATTATAAAGGTGGCGCACTAAATATAAGAGCGAATTCTCCTGGACCTGGGTATCCGCATCGAAGATGCAAAGCAACTCGTGTGATGCGTGCTTGAGCCCTAAGTTTAAAGCCGCAGGCTTTCCTTTTTTGGGAAGAGGCTCGGTCAGTATTTTAAGCGTTAGGCGATCTTGGTAACTCTGGCAAATCTCGACCGTTTTATCAGTTGAATCGCTTGCAACCACAATTAGTTCGAGTTTATCCTTGGGATATTTCGATTTGACATAGCTCTCAAGCGTTTCACCAATGATTTTTTCCTCATCTTTAGCGGGGATAATGACTGAAATATCAGGCTGAAAATTTTCAGACCCATCAGGATATTTGGGCTTTCCGAACGAGGCGAAAAAGTTGATTCCGTAGAGAAAGACAAAGATAATGAAGACCGCGACCCCAGGAATAAAAAGCGCAAGATGGCCGGGATTTGTTCCTGAGAAAAGCTGGTCGGTCCATTGTAACCAGTTCGAGAGGGTACGTGGAAAGATCAAATGTAATATTACGAAAATTCCGACAACAATTGAACCATAGATTAAATATCTTATTTTACTCATATTTCTACCTCTTAAATTCATTTTTTACCTCGAGTTGTAGTTGGTTTTGTGGTTTAATTTGAGATCCAAAATTTGCCCCTCCGAATCTGTTAAATATCCAATCCATTTTTGTGGAATTGATTCCCGATAAAAACATAGCAAAAACAAGACTAAAATTATTATTTTTAAAAAGAGAGTTTATCGAAAAAATTGAACGAATTTTTTTAAAAGGAGTAAGTATCTTAGAACAAAGCAACCATATCTTCGAATTTTTGCGTAAGGTTATAGAGAAAATGGATTTATGGTTTTGCGGTTGTTGGTCATCGTTTAAAGGGTTTAAATCCGTAATTGCGAGGGCATCATTGACTATTTCATCGTCTAGCGGTGTGTCCTTCGTGGATTCTTGAACTGTTGCGAAATGGACCGCGTCATTGTCGAATTTTATCTCTCCTGTTAATTTCGGTTTAAAAAATTTTTTCCAGAGGGATTTTATGGTATATAAGAATATGCTGCGCTTCTTCTTGTTGGGAGGCGGAGGGATGAGAAAAATAATTAAGGTAACGATTCCTGAAATGGTAAAGAAGAGAGACCAATCATCCGCGTGTATTGCCAGTATTGGATAAATTATTGTCGATAAAAGAATCCCCAGCGTAAATAGGAATGGCAGAATCATGATCGCAATCGTTGAAATGCTACTGAAAACGTGGGAATTTTTAGTCACTTATTCAAGTCTCCTTCTGTAAAAAGGGCTCTAAAAATTTTAAAAATTTTGCGATAGCTAGTTTACAAGTTTGAAGTCGGTGGAACTATGCAAAAACAGAAAATCAATACATACTATGAGGAAGAAGGGAAATCGCTCAAAAAGAGTGATATCGACCGCTATTATCGAGGAATATTTCGGATTGTTTCCACACATGGTTGTCGAAATCGTGTAATTGAAAAATGGCTGAAGGCGGCTAAGCCTACCGAATCATTCTTAGATGTTGGTTGTGAATGGGGGTATCATGTTCGAAGAATGGCCAAAAAGGGGTTAAAAGCAACTGGGATCGATATCTCAGCAACGAAAGTTCGGAAGGCAAAATTGATTGCGAACAAATTGCATGTTGATTGTGACTTTCTGGTGCAAGATGCAGAGAAATTGGAATTCGCAGATAATAGTTTTGATTGGGTCCTCTGCACGGAAACATTGGAACACCTTTTAAACGATCAGGGAGCTGCGCAAGAACTGATTCGGGTGGCGAAAAAATTCATTATAATCAGTGTGCCTCAAAAATCAATTTTTTGGCATTTTATAAACAGGTTAGCGCCCGTGTATGGGTTCAATACGAGGGGCGCGGGCCACTTGCGAGAATATACAGTAGAATCGTTATTAGACCTCTTTCAAGGATCAACTAAGATACTGTCAATAGCCCAAACGGGGTATCTCGTATCGTTTTTTGATCGATTCCTTCCGAACCTTTCACTTTTCAAATCGGTGATTTGTCTTAGATTAAGAAAGAAGATGACTTAGAGAATTCAGAGTTATAAAAGTTTTAAGTTAAAAAAAGAAAAGAATTAAGTAGAGATAAGATTAGAGATTACTTTCTTCAATCTCTTTCCCGCAATTGACGCAAAAAAGAGCACCTGGGGCAAGAGCAGCTCCGCATTCATTGCAGTAAGCAACCTTTCCTGAAGTAGCCGGGGGAACGGCGTTTGCCGGCGGGGGAGGCGGTGGTGGACCAAAGTTAGGCGGTGGGGGCGGGGAGGCTGGTGCATTAGGCGATGAAACTCGGCCATACATATCAGAAGGTGGTGGCGGAGTAAAGGTAGGGGGAAGAGGACCACCGACATTTTGATGAAGGTTCTGAATCACGGGATACAGTGTATCGATGATATACCGCTTCGCTTCCTTCAGTCCGTGGGTGGGACATTCCATAATGAGTACCATCCAGCGTCCTTCGCGGACAATTCGGGATGGGGTTGGAATACGCTCCCCACAGATAGCGCACCTGTATATATTGTCAGCGACTTGCCCTATCCATTGATCGCGATGCTCGAGGGAAAGCCTGATCGCCTCGCGGGTATGATCATTAGGGCACATGACTTTTAATATGGCAAACGGGCCTTTAATTACGACATAATAGGGGACGCGTTCGCCACCGCATTTCCGGCATAGTAAATTCGGTTCTTGTGCCATAAAAATCGCTCCAATACTCTAACTCATAGGAGAAATTTAGAGGTTAATTATTTCAAATAAACAAGATTATTTATAGTTTTTTAATTTTCAATGGATAAAAATTTGAAAATCTATAAAAAGAGGCAACGCGCAAAATTCTTTATGCTTGATAGATGCCCATATTATGAGACATGTGAAGCGGAAATCCGGCATGCGCTGGGAAACAATGAGAAGTATTGTTTGGGCTCTATCAATTGGGAATTTTGCTCTCAATTCTGTAATTTTGAATTAAATGAGTATTCGGATGGGCGAAATTCAGAGTTAAAACGTCTCGTTCAAGAAATCCATGCGGATTTGCAACAAAAGTTCCAGTATTCGATACTATTTGCGCTTATATCATTTCAGGGTGTAACACTCTATCGGGATCAAGGATGGGCATTGGAAAAAGTAGAGCTAATCCACAATTTAACGCAGATATTGATCCCTTATATGAAAAGTGATGATTATTACATTTTGAAAAATGGCGAGAATTATCTATTTCTGAAGATTCATAATTCCATCCTTCTTGTTGGAGCACCCAGCAAGGATGTAGAGGATGTGCTCAAAGGAGTACAGGAAAATCTTACAAAATATCAAGCGATGTTGGACAATTATCTCACGATTCATCCCGTAGAAAAATAAAAAAAGAGTGAGGCTGATTAGCCTAAATCTTCAAGTTGGATAGTTTTTCTTTTGGGTTCGCCTTCCTTTTGCCCCTTCGAGAATTTCGGAAGTTTATCGATAACTTTATCCAATTCAACGTTTAAACTGTCATTAAGAACTTTGATTAACTTTGGTTTTGCGTCACCACTGACCCGGATTCCTTTCTCTTTAAAGTAGGCCCAAACCTTTGTTGGTCGTATATATCCTTCTGTTGTTCTTTTTACTTCTTTTTTCTCTTCTTTCTCTTCTTCAGCCATTCTCTTTGCGCTCCTATTTTCTCCTTGTAAAGATATCTTCCCTTTTTAATAATTTTAACGTCTTTATTAAATTCATCAAAATTTCTTAAAGGAAATTTGATTATCAGCCTTTAAAAAGATGCACGTAAAAATTGACGTTTTTTGGGGAAAAATTGTCGAGGGAAAAATTCACGTTTCAGAAGGATAAAACACGTGTTTTTTTCAATAAAAAAAGAGATTTTAAAAAAATCAGAGTAACCCGCGTTTTTTGAGGAATCGCCCTCTGGATACCAATGCCTTTATCGCCCTCACGCATCTATCAGGGAAACTAACTTCAGAAATCCCGGCATCATCCAAGTAAAAGGAGGAATCCCGCGAATCTAGCCCCATCCACGCGCAGGAAACGGGTTTATCGCTTTTCCTCATAGTCTCCACGACTATTTTCGCGGTCTCTAACGGTTCAACCATAGCCGTCGGAGCAAGAAGGATAATGAGGGCATCGACCGTCTTGTCTTCCACTAATTGGTTTAAGGCAAACTGATAGCGACTGGCAAGGGCATCTCCTAAGATGTCCACGGGGTTGTGATGGCTCCAAGCGGCCGGCAGTTCAGCATTTAACGCATCGAGGGTCCTCTGTTCCAAGGGTGCGAGTTGCAGCCCTTGGAGAAACACCTCATCAGCCGCCAAGACTCCAGGGCCTCCTGAATTCGTGAGAATAGCTATATTCGGACCTTTTGCGGGCGGTGAATATCCTAAGGCTTTAGCGCAATAAAATAATTCGTTCATAGTTTTCGCGCGATAGACGCCATACTGGTTAAAAACGGCATCGTAGATTGTGTCAGACCCCACAATAGATCCTGTATGAGAAGAAGCGGCTTGGGCCCCTGCAGCAGTTCGCCCTGCTTTCGTCACAACGATGGGCACTTTATCGATGATTTTTTCAAGAGCCTCCCTGAATCTTCCGCCGTTCTTCACCGATTCAATGTAGAGCGCGATCACTTTTGTCTTCGGATCACGGGCGAAATATTCCATTAAATCCGCATCATCGACGTCCGCCTTATTCCCGATACTCACGAAATTGGCGAACCCGATCCGTTCATCAATGGAGTAGTTGATGACCGCAGTGCATAGGGCTCCAGATTGAGAAATGAAGGAGATGGGGCCTTTCGGGGGCATTAAATCAGAGAAGGTCGCGTTCAAGTCGTTTTGGGTCCGAATTATACCGAGGCAATTGGGACCAATGATGCGCATTTTATTTTTATGGGCAAAATCCGCAATCTCTTTTTCGAGATCTTTCCCCGCCGCATTGAGCTCGGAAAACCCTGCGGTAATAATTACCACGGATTTGACCCCAATCTGGGCGCAGTCCTTCATTACATTCAGAACAAATTTCGGAGGGACTACAATAACGGCAACATCAACTGGTTGATGGATATCCAGTAAGGATTTATAGGCAGGCAACCCTTCGATCGTTTCACCGGGGCTAATATCTGAATTGACGGGATAAATCTTCCCTTGAAAGCCCTGGATTTTTTCTTGGTCGGGTTTAAACATCTGGACTCTGCCAATAACGGTCGATTTTATGCTGCCTTTTACCAAACTAGTGATAACGGCATTTCCGACTTTGCCCTGTTTATTGGAAGCCCCGATGACCGCAATCCCATTAGTGGGTTCAAAAAAGTTTCGGATTTCTTCGATTCTTCTGTCAGATTTTGACATATCATTAAAACCTACCTAATTTTTTATAACAGTCTAATAATCTTCTAGGAGGTGATCCTCACATCTTTCAAGTATTCATCGCCACATTTCGGGCATTCCGGTTCCTTTTTCGCAGAATCAGGGGAGGACCTCCAAGAACAATTTGGACATTCTATTTCAGCCGACTTCTTCATCAGCCGCCACAAGGGGCTGTGCCCTGTTGAACATTCCGGACAAATATTTACCATCTTCAGTTCGGCTTCGGGACCCTCCCAGCCGCACCGAGTACACTTTTTTGTCATATTCTATTACCTCATCAAACTCTTACCAATACTCATAGTTCTTACATTTTTTGTTCTTACGTTGTCGTTTCTCATCAACATTTCTTATATTTTTCTCTTTGTTCTCATTAAACTCCATCTTTCTAATAAACGACAATTGAGTTATAAGATTCATCTTCTAAGTTAAATAATTGTTCTATAGTGGATTATTAGAAAATATTAGGTGAAGAGTGATGTTGATTGGTGATTGTGTTGTTCGATGCGCACGCCAGCCGCATACGCGTAAAATGGAGGCCATTGTCTTCAAGGATCGGCGCTATAACTGGCAGCAAGTCAATGAAGCCGCAAATTCCTTGGCACATGGACTCCAAGAGTTAGGAGTTAAGAAGGGAGACCGGGTTGCTCTGCTCTTATACAATTCAGATGCCATTCTGCTTTCCTATTACGGTATAACTAAGATCGCCGTTGTCCTACCAGTTAATTATATGATCAGTAAGAAGGAAATGACGTATATTCTGAGCGATAGCGGGGCGGAGGTTCTGATTATTAGCAATAACCTACTCTTTAATTTGGATGCTATCAAGGCCGAATGTCCCAATATCAAGAAAATCATTGTGTACGATCAAGATGGCTCCGGAATCCCGGCTGGGTTCATCAATTTCGATGACTTGATCCATAAGTTTTCGAAAGAAGAGCCGATTCCTTCAGACCCGATTACAGACCGAGAGATGGCGTATCTCATGTATACGGGCGGCACAACAGGAATGCCCAAAGGCGTAATGTTGAGCCATTTTAATCTACTTCAAAATAGCTTGGCTAGCGGATCCTATAATACCCAGAAGATGGAAGTCGGGGAGATGCGGGTCCTGGTCGCGATTCCCTTTTTCCATGTTGCTGCCAATATTAGCGCGATACAAGCAGCTTTAACGGGATACACCATAGTAACCCAAGATTCATTTGTTATATCTCAATTCTTGGAAGCCCTTGTGAAAGAACGCTGCATTGGCTTTGGGCTGGTGCCCACTATGATTAATTTAATGATCAATGCCCCCGAACTGGAAAAATACAAGGAATACCTGCCGAATGTGAAAATGATCGTGTATGGCGCCTCTCCAATTGCGCCCGCAGTCCTTCGGAAGTTGTTGGACACCTTTCGCAACGCGGACGTCTTTCAATATTTCGGACAAACGGAGTACTCGCCGGTCATGGCGGTGTTGGAGCCTATGGATCATAAGAAAGCGTTGCAACCCGGTAATGAATACCTTCTAGCCGCTGCAGGGCGGGCGATGGTCGGGACGGACATACGAATAGTAGATTTAGATGGGAAGGATGTCCCCCTAAATCAAGTCGGCGAGATCCTTGCAAAGGGCGATGGAACCATGATAGGGTATTGGAGAAATCTGGAGAAGACCAAGGCAACGATTAAGGACGGCTGGCTCTATACTGGCGATATGGGACGGATGGATGAAGAGGGATATATCTATGTAGTTGATCGCCGAAAAGACATGATTATTTCAGGTGGTGAAAATATCTATAGCAAGGAAGTCGAGGACGCAATCTATACACACCCAGCAGTTTTGGAGTGCGCCGTAATTGGCATCCCAGATGAGCGGTGGGGCGAAGCAGTACATGCAATAGTCGTGCTAAAAAAAGGCTTTAAGAAAGGTGTGAATGTGTCCGAAGAAGAAATAATCGCACATGTTAAAGATCAGATTGCCCGGTATAAGGCACCGAAGAGCGTTGAATTCAAACTTTCCATCCCAAAATCAGCCCAAGGGAAAATGTTGAAGAAGGACTTACGTAAGAAGTTTTGGGAAGGAAAAGAGCGCGAAGTCGCTTAAATCTTCTTTTTTTGAGGCAAGTGCAAAGCCTGCCGCACCAAAGAATCCATCGCCACGCGTTTCGCCGCGTCGAATTGAAAGGCATAGAAGCGAAAATCGCTCTGGATTCGTTCTGATAATACAACTTTTTTCTCGCCGAGCGGGTCATGGATAATAAAATTGTATTGATTTTTCTTGTCTGGTTCCATCCCTTGCACGGCGAGCCAATGGTAGCCCAACCCTATTATTAGGCCATCAGCAACATGTTTATATAGGGTTTCCAGTTTCTTTTTGTCATCCTTTCCATCGAGAAAGATGCAGCCGGTTCCATCAGGGCTGGGAAATAAGATTTGGGTGCCTCCGAAAAGGTTAGCCAGCATTTTCAGTTCCAGATTCGTCTTCATTTCATAGAGATATTCTTGCAGCGGGGTTCTCCGCACAACTCCGGTCTTTATAAAATAGCGGATATTGGAGGCGGCTTGTGTATTCTTGTGTGCTATGAAACTATTCATGCGGTCCTCTAATTGCTGCAGCAAGATCGCTTTGAAGACGTCATATTCATCCGGGAATTCCTGCTGTAAATGAGGACCCAAGAGGGGATTAAAACAGGCCTTCATGAGAAGATATGCACAGGCGATCTGCCAAAATAAGGACAATTGGACCCCATTAGTGTTTCCCTTCGGGAAAAGCCTTAAGTCACTTAAGCCCATTGAAGTCCAATACGCAGCGTCGCCCATCCGCTTGGCGATATCGGTTAACAACGGTGCTAAACTTGTTCCTTGGGGTATCGAAATCATCAATAATGATGATAATCCGCACGTATTGGTGAGCTGGGGAAAGTGGGGAATAGTTCGGAATGACATTACCTAATAGTAAGAGCGCCCCATTATAAAGGTTCGTTTAAATTTGGAGGCTCACAGTTCCCTTTCATCACGCGCTTAGTCAAGGTGTTCGTTCATGTTAATGATTTTGTGAAAAAAAGGTGAGAAGAATTCAAGAAAATTGGAAATTTAATTAGTAGGCAAATCAAGTTATTCGATAATTTGAGTTTCTGGGTCTCTGCTTTTTTATTATAGAATCATAATCGAATTTTTACGCGCCTGACTTTAGTTTTGCCTCTTAATTTCTGGTTTTTTGATTTTAAGGAAGGAAATATAAACCTTTTAAAAAGATTACACCTATGTTGATCAGTTAACATCAAGTGAAGTAAAGAGATAAGAAGAGTAATAATAAGCAGCAATAAGAAGAGTTTTGATAAAAAGGTGAAGTTAAATGTTGAAAACACGAATGACGGAAACATTTGGTTGCAAATATCCCATTATGCTCGCAGGAATGGGGCCATTTTCGACTTATAAAACAGCAGTGCAGGTAGCCAATGCAGGCGGCATTGGATTGACAAGCCACTGGGGAATCCTTTCGAAGGTGGATCCGAAAACACACCTCATCTCGGATGCGCCGGACGCTAAGCCTATTTCGCCGGTAGATAAAATGAAATTTGATTTGGAATATATCGCCAAGCATGCAGACGATGGAGCGGTCTTTGGCTGCAATATCCGGGTCGCTCGTATTCAGGTGGACGCGCCGCAAGTGATTCGTACGGTTATAAAGATGCGAGAGGCAAACCCCAAATTAAAAGAATGCATCAAATTGATCGTCACATCCGCAGGAGATCCAAGACCAGCCGAAGAGATCATCAAGAAAAAGGCGCCCGATCTAAAACATTTCCATGTTTCGCCCTCTCTTAAATTAGTCGACAACACCTTGAATGCAGGGTGCGATGGAGTGGTAGCTGTAGGAATCGAGGGTGGCGGCCACCAGAGCTATGAACAGGTCGCGACCTCCGTGCTTATCCCAGAAGTACGCCAAAAATATCCAGATGCAGTAATCATCGCAGGGGGCGGAATGGTCACGGGGCGATCTTTAGCAGCCGCCATCGCTTTGGGCGCCGACGGAATCCAAATGGGGTCTAGATTCATCGCTACTAGTGACGGCGATTTCCATGAGAAGTGGAAACAAAAAATCCTCGAGATGACGGATGAAAGCACGATGATGTGCGACGGCGCCTTTGGTCCGATTCGCTTATTCAAAAATAAATATGCGCTTTCGCATCCGCTTCGGATGAGCAGGGAAGAACGCGTCGCAATGGAGAAATCCCTCGGAAATGTTGAATCGGGGACCGACAAGTTTAAAGAAGACATGCAGCGGTATGATTTAGTCTATAAGGGCGATATTGAGAACGGGGCAGTCCTGGTTGGGCAAACCGTTGCTATGATCAAAGATCTTCCGACCTGTAAAGAGGTCGTCGACCGGGTCATGAAAGAGGCCATTGAAACTATCAAAGAAATGAATCTGAAAGTCGCACCAGGAATTCTGGCAGAGTAAAAAACTAGTTCTTTTTTTCCCCTTTTTTCTCCTTTTTTTCTTCTTTGATAGGTATGGATTTTTTCTCTTGTTTTAAGTTTGAAACGCATCTATAAACGAATAATTCTGAATTCTCATATAATATAGATTGTAATAAAGTAAATATACATATCTAATACAGCTGATATACAGCAGGCAAATTCTTACTAAAAAATTTTTGTTTGCAGCCCATGAAGCAATTTCCACTATTCCGGGATGCATTATGCTTAAAAGTCGGTTAGATTTCTTAGAAATGGTAAGCGAGGCAGGTCAATGGTATATTCTGGTCATATTGGGATTTGTTGTGGGCGTTGCAGGAATAAGTTATTTAGTTCTCAGGCGGTATCGCAAAGAGAAGATAGTTAAATCGATTCTAGAGAAAGTGGTGAAGGAGCCAATTACTCCAGATTACCAATTTTTCGAAATGCAACCGCCAGAAAATATTGCTCTATATCCAACTCAAATTCAACAAATGGATCAGAATCGTATTGACCCTTCAAACGATAGCTTTAATCCCCCTTACCAGATGTATGCCGGGCAGTTTGAAGGATTCACTCTAGTTCTCTTGTATAGAATGTTTAGTTCTATTCTCCAAGCATTCCCCTCTTTAGACTCGGTATTTCCAAGGATGGATCGCTTGAATCAGGTAATAAAAATAAAAGCATTCCCGCCCAAAGAGCAAGTTTCTTTCTTTAAAACCTTGCTTGGGTGCGTCCCGGAGAATGAAATCCAAATGGAATTGGATTGCTTATTAGATGAATTAAAAACGGCGAAAATGGGTAAATATTGGAAGCAGACTGTGCCCAAGCTTGAGAATCTCGTGGATTTAACGCAAACGCTTGATGATCGGACCTTCTTAAAAGAAATCTTTCTGTTAATAGTTTTAATCAGGATTTCTGTTAAGCAATTTTAATTTAAAGAGAATTTCAGCGTGATAAACTCGTCCTTTCTATTTATCTCGTGGATGGTAATTTTTATTTTAATTCCATTATCTTCCAGTTTTTTCTCAAGGATGCCACAGACGATTTTAAAGTGGAGGGGAGCATCGAGGAATTGGGATTTTTTTAGGGTTAGATATGCCACATGGCTTTCTGAATCGATAATTGTCGGTTCTATGGTATAAGTATCTCCAATTAGATTCATGGATAAAAGAAATTCGACGGCCATTTTCAGAATTTGTTTTTCACTTTTCAGAATAGTTCTAAGCTCGTTGATGTTAATTTCAGATTGCTCCAGAACCGCCTCGACATTCAGATTTGGTGCAATCATTCTACCTAATTCATTCCCTTGTTCTAAAATAGTGGGATATAAAGTGACTAAGTTCCTCATTAGATTTTTATATACTTCTAACGACAAGATTCTGAACGGATTAGTCTGATAGGAAGATTGGCTTTCCGTTAAAACCCAGAGGCTATAAATTCCGACTTCTTTTGGAGAGACTTTACCTTCATCTTCCAATTCCTTCAAATATTTAGCAATTGTAGTTCTTGATTTATTCAAACTAGTGGCGATCTTTTTGATACTCGTTCCGTAGGGGTAGTTCTTTAAGTACTCTGTAATTTTAATTTTTAAATCATCTAGGGACGCCATTTTAATCACATTACATATGTGCCATTAATTTTATATAGTTGATGGTCACTAGTGTCATTCGTTTAGCTATAAGTGCCAATCGGTGATTCAATCGTTTTGGAGTATATGCGTAAGAGGTGAAGGAAAATTCCGAATATTGAATCTATTTTTGTAGATCAAAAAATTGAATCCTCTTCTAAAGACGAGGAATTAGCGAAATTTAGGGTAAATAGATTATTCCCCTTATTAAAGAGCAATCCAAATGTGATTTTATATCCTAAAACCAGAAGTGATTTGCTGAGGATCATCAAGGTTGCGAGCAAACATAAGATCGCCTTAGTTCCTGTGAGCTCTGAATGGGATTTCCATGGGAGCACCGTTACAGATGGGGGGGCGATTATTGACTTAAGGGATTTAAACCGGATTGAGAAGGTCAGACCCACATTCGATGGAATGAGCATTGACATTGAACCGGGGGTCACTTTTCAGCAAGCTAATGAGCATTTACGATCCCAAGGTTACCGCTTACTTGTGCCACTTCGGCAGCCACCTCAAGCATCAGTTGTAAGCACGCATTACGGAAAAAATCCTGTCCTCGAGGCCAATAAGTACGGCTACCATCAGGATTGGATGATATTAACCTATCAAATGGCGATCGCGAAGGGCATTTTTGTAGGATTCGGATCCGAAGGGCTGGAAACAGTGGGTGAGCCAGGTGATTATCCCTATTCACCCAGGGCTGATTTAGGGCGTATGTTTTTAGGAGGACTTGGTTCCTTCGGAATTGTTTCCAGAGCCACGGTTAAATTGAAATATAACCCCCCAAAATATGATTATCTATTTGCAACTGGCGAGAATTTATCCGATTTACTAAAGAAATTACGGGATGTGACGCTCCATACCGATGCAGGACAAACGGTTTTAATTGCGGATCCGAAAATTTTAGCTTCCTATCTGGCGAAATCTCGCACTGAATTAGAGGACTATTGGAATAAATTACCGACTTGGACCGCCATTATCGCGATTGCTGGAACTGATGAATATATCCAAACGGAGAAGCTGGATTTAATAGATGAGGCAGCAAGCAACAGCCTAAAATTAGATGAAAATATCATGAATTTGGACATCTCAAAGATTCTAGGACCGGAATTTCGGCTTACGGATAATATCGGATCAAACTTTGATTTGGCGCCGCATATTCGGATCGAGTTTTATACGACGCTAGGGCGATTAGGAAAGATTAGAGCGGCGGCGAATAATCTCTTCAAATTACATAAGATAGAAGAAGAGAAAATTGGGTTTATGAGTAATTCAATAGAAATGGGACGGTCTTATTTCTGCGAATATGATATCTACTATGATGGGGGGTCACAAAAGATGGATCCAGATTCACTTCCGAATGTTGGGAATGTAAATCTTCGGGAATTATATGAAAAAGTATATAAGACGATTATAGAAGCAGGGGGTGTAATAAATATGCCTCGGAATCCGATCATAGCGGATTTAATCTATCCGCGCATTCCCAACTATTATGAAATGATGAGAGTCCTGAAGTATTGTTTGGATCCGAAAAATATTATGCACCCTAGAGCGGTCTTCGCAGGGAGGGGTGGTATCGAGCCTAAAACCGTCCAAATCACGCGGGAGGTTGTTTAATGACAATCCAAGAGAAGGATATTGAGGCTATAAAAAATGCGGCTTTAAGTTGCATCAAGTGTGCTTTTTGCCGACAGACGCTCCCTTCGCTTACGAAGTCGAATAGGTTTGCAGATAATTGCCCATCAGGGTTATACTTTAATTACGAGGCATACTATGCATCGGGGAGAAATGAAATCGCGCGAGCAATCTTGCTGAATGAATATCCATTGCAAGATTCGAAGCAATTACAAGAAATCATCTATTCTTGTACAACGTGCGGGGCTTGCGAAGTCAATTGTCGGTATATTTCTGACACAAATGTGCTTCCTGTGCGAACTACCGAAAAAATTAGAGCGTTTTTAGCCCAAAAGGGGATGGGCCCGCTTCCGAATCAGCAAAAATTCGCGGAATACATCAAAACTAATAATAATCCTTATGGAGAATCGGCATCCAGGAATAGCTGGGTAAAAGATGCGGCAATCCCGGATAAACAACAAGCCAAATATCTTTATTTCGTTGGTTGTACGACTGGGTATCGATTGAAAAATGTTGCATTAGCGACAGCAAACATATTAAAATTCTTGAAAGAAGATTTTATAGTCAGCTCCCAAGAAATTTGTTGCGGATCACCCTTATTGCGAACCGGACAGCTCGAAGACCTAGGACGGCTAATTCAACATAATATAGACTTAATTAAACAAACAAGGTGCAAAACTGTCCTCTTTTCCTGTGCGGGATGCTATAGAACGGTTAAGAAGGACTGGCCAGAAATACTCGGAAAGCCTTTACCCTTTAAAACACTTCATATAGCGGAGTATTTAGCGCAAAAGGTAAAAAAACTCAAATTTAATCCGATCTCTAAGAAGGTGGCGTATCATGACCCCTGTCACTTGGGGCGGCATTTATTCCCAAACCAGGTGTATGACCAGCCCCGCCTAATTATTGATCGAATTCCAGGAGTTGAACGAATTGTTTTAGAGCGGGAAAAAGATAGCACACTTTGTTGTGGAGCTGGGGGAGGAGTGAAGTCTGGAATGCCAGAGTATTCAGAGTATATTGCCTCTCTCAGGGTGGAAGAGGTCAGGGCTAAAGGTGCAGATACTATTATTACAGCCTGTCCTTTTTGTATTAGAGGATTACGGGATGGGGCTAAGCTGGAAGCGAAAAATTCAGGTTTGAAAGAAATTGAAGTCATAGAACTAACAGAATTAGTATTCCAAGCGTTGGAGGGTAAATGAGATGCAGTCACCAGTTAATCCAGAAGAAATGGAAAAAATATTCCAGAAATTCCCAGCAATGGATGCTAAAACCGCCGAGAAGATGGTGAGAGATTTGCAGGATGTCATCAATCCGCGCCAAGTATCGAAGGACTGGGCAGTACGGGTTCCCTATAGCCGGGATCAAACAGGCGGTGGGGGATCGAAGGTGAATGATTTCCGAGTCCCAGATATTGTCGTAATGCCCGACTCCGCAGGCGATGTATCGCACACCTGTCAAATTGCCTTGAAGTATGGAGTCCCAGTTTTACCGGTATCTACGGGGGCGAATGTCTGTGGTATGGCAGTCCCTCTGGCTCGTGGAATCATGATTGATTTTAAGCGAATGAATCGGATCCTCGAGATTGACGAGGATGGATTGACCTGCACCGTAGAACCCTATGTGACCTATGCGCGCCTCCAAGCGGAATTGGAGCCGAAAGGCTACCGGGTGAACGTCCCAGGGGCACCGAACTCAGCCTCTGTATTGGCAAACTGCTTTTTCGTAGGCGATAAGTACTTCAGCTCGAAATTTGGGTATGGCCCTATGGAGATCATGGGCGCAGAGATCGTCCTCCCCAATGGGAAAGTAATTCGGACCGGTGCGTTAGCGACTGACCCGATTGAACCAGATCAAGTGCTGGAATACGTTGCAGGGCGGCATCCAGCTTCACAGCAAGGACCCGGACGGGTCTGTGTCCAAGCCTTTGGCCCTGATATGACAGGGTTACCATACCAAAGTGTAGGGAGAAATGGCATCGTCACGAAGATCTGTATTAAAATTTACCCGCTCACGAAAAGCTCGCGAATTCTAATATATGGCTTCAAGAATTTGAAGAATTTAACCCGTTGCCTAGCGGAAATTTGTAGTCGTGAAGTAGGGTATGGGGGAATAGTGAACGGACCATGCTATTCCATCCCAGCATTGACGAATTCAAATGTTGATGCAGAAAAACTAATGAAAATTTTTAAAAATCCGCTGAAAGCATTTCTCAAAACTTTCTTCGCATTCCTGAAAAATCCAACCCTGCCCTTCCGAAAACCCTTCCGCGAAGTCGTTTCTGGGATGCTCGGAATTCGAGGACGCAACTTTACCATGGAAGTATTTCTTTTTGGAACCCCACGACGAGTAGATTTAGATACGAAGAGAACCAAGGAAATATTAGCGAATAAGGAATTCACTGAAGAAAAGCCTGGCGACGGCACAGGCATGGCGAAACACATGTTTTGGGCTTATGAAAAAGATGCGAAGCCAGAGTACATTTACAAAGTGTTTCAAAGTTTGGGATTAAAGGATTTCCGGTTGGATTGGCTGATGAGGATGGGAAAAATGTGGGATTACAACGAGGTTCCTGCCAGAATTATGCGGAAAGCAGCGGGTTTTCTTCTGCAGTCACCCAGAATGCCCTTTGGCAAAATGCATTGGGTGTTCGAGATATTCCTCGATGTATTACGCAAGGCAGGCTATCCAGGGATTGATGAAGGAAACTGGAGCACCTATATCAATAGCGGATCGGGCGCCCATTACGCGTGCCTAGAAATGGATATAATCTATGATCCTAAGTCCCAGGAAGAGAAAAACAGAGCCATTCAAATTTTAATGAATGTTACGACTCAGCTAACACAAAAAGGGATTTATTTCCCGCATAATATCGGTCTCGCAAGGGATCTAATTGAGCAAATGACAGTGCCTAAAATCTGGGAATTAACCAAAGAGATTCGTGAAGCCTTCCAAGCTACGGTGCTGGGACCGCTCTAAATTTTTACTTTTCTTTTTTTCCTTAGGGTATTACTTACGGCAATAACTTCATAATTATTTTTATTTAGCCAACTGTTTTTTTAACTGCTTAGGCTTTAATAGGATAGATAAAAGATCGAAAGGGATTTCAGAATGGTAACCATACGCAAAATAAGCAAGGGTAGGAAAAGTAATCCCACTATTGAAGGCGCAGGCGTGTATTTAAAGCGGGCTTTTGGAAATACCGAGGAGCCTTTATTCGACCCATTTTTGCTCTTAGATGACTTCCATTCAGATAATCCAGCAGATTACATTGCTGGCTTCCCATGGCATCCGCATCGTGGAATTGAGACGATCACATATGTCTTGCACGGTGAAATAGAGCATGGGGATAGTTTAGGTAATGGCGGCGTAATTGGTCCTGGTGATGTGCAATGGATGACTGCAGGTTCTGGGATTATTCATCAGGAGATGCCGCGACAAAAGGGGGAGAATACGCTTTTATGGGGATTTCAGTTGTGGGCGAATCTGCCTAAGTCCCACAAGATGATGGATCCGCGCTATCGCGATGTCAAGCAGGAGCAAATTCCGGAGGTATCGCCGCAAGATGGAGTAAAGATAGGCATCATTTGTGGAGAAGTAAATGGCATCAAAGGGCCTGTACGTGATATTGTAATTGATCCTGAATACTTGGACATTAAAATCGAACCAGGCGTGGAATTCCAACATTCGGTAAAAACAGGTTATAAGGTTTTAGCCTACATAATCGAGGGACAGGGGTATTTCGAAAGTGACAAGAAAAAACTCATAGGAACTGAATCAATCCTGCTTTTCAATGATGGCGATGCGGTACAGATCGTAACAGAAGATAAGCCCGTCCGTGTCCTTTTAATCTCAGGAAAACCGCTTAATGAGCCAGTTGCGTGGTATGGACCGATCGTGATGAATACAGGGGAGGAGCTCCAGGTTGCATTCGATGAATACCGGAAGGGAACATTCATTAAACATAAAAAATAAAAAAGTAGTTAGAGTTAGTTAACCTCTTATTACCACTTCAAATGCTCATAGCTTTTTTGGATGGCATTTTCGAGCCCCTCGAAGAGGTTTTTAGTGCCTTTAGTCCTAATGAGTTGCTTCAATTCATCCATCTTAATAGTCATACCTTTTTTAGCTGCCAAATACGAGAGGTGGACTACGGCAACCGCTTCTTTTGCCTCCTCGGGCTTGAATTCAGGTGTTTTATTATTTAAAATACAATCCGCAAAATAGGTGTCCTCAATACGGAAGGAGATTGTATAATATTTTGGGAAGGGTCCGTGTTCCAGCTCGGGACTATAGAATTCGCCCGGCTTCTCCGCCTTTTCGTGGTTAGAATAGATTTGAACTGGCTTTTCCCAAGCATGATCTTCTAAAATAGTCCCCTTTGTGCCATGAAGTTCCAGTCGATTGGTGGGAGGATGGATCGCGGCGGTGGTAACGCTTACTTCGACCATCGCCCCATTCTTAAAGCGCAGATGAACCATGGCGGTGTCATCCGCCTTATTCGGGGGACTATTTAATGCCTTAAAACACCAACACTGGGCAGATTCTACCTCACCAAGCATCCAATTGAGCATCGCAAACTTATGGGCGCCTTGATCATGGAGCGCGCCGCCGCCACCCTTATCAAAGGAAAACATCCAATGGTTCGGATTGCAGATTTTCTCGGGGTTATCGAAGGCGCCTTCGTATGCACGACCGAAAAAGACATCTCCAATTAGACCTCGACTGATGGCATCTTTGATATAGGTATGAGCGGGTAGGAACCGGTGGTTTTCGGCGATCATAAACTTCACACCCGCCTTTTTGGTTGCCGCAATCATCGCATCGCAGTCTTCAAGCGAATTTGCCATCGGTTTTTCGCATAAAACATGCTTCCCAGCCTTTGCAGCGGCGATCACGGTTGGGGCATGGAGGAAGTGCGGGAGAACTATATGGACCGCGTCGATGTCGCTTTGAAGCAATGCGTCCAAGCTATTGTAGGCGGTCATATTATTTTTCTTCGCAAATTTCTGCGCTTTTGCCGCATCTACATCATATGTTGCAATAAATTTTAATTTGGGATTGTTTCGGCTGGCTGCAACGTGGATTGAAGCCGCCGCGCCGCACCCTATGATTCCAAACTTCACAAATTCCATACAATTGACCTCATGGGATTTCAAATGTTTAAAAAGTGCTAAAAAATGCTAGACCAGAATATCGCGAAAGAGCATAATTCGCTCCTCAAGAATCTTATAGGCATTGACGGAATCCTCACGTTTGATGATGAAAATCGTATCCAGGTGGCAGGACATGAATTGGGTAATGTTGATATTATGCGTGGCGAAGAGATCAGTGACGTAAGCGACTAAGCCGGGCACCTCAATAATCTCAGGAGGACTAATGAGAATAAGGGCGGACTGATCCTTATTGGTGGCTAGAATATTTTTCTCCTCGATTAGCTCAATGAGAGAAGGTAGCAGGTTCTGATGGGCTGCGATCGTGAAAGTTTTGGTACCTTGAATGAGTTGAAAGAACCGGGACCCTTCCATGAACTTTGTTAATTTATCTAATTTATTCAGAAGTGCGAACTGGTGGACCGTGAATACCGTCACATCGTTCTTCATTTCCAAAACACTCTTCGCTAAAATAGCGGAGATATTCTCTTCGATCAATTTCCGACTCTCTTTCAGTTCCTCAGCATAGCGCATTAATGCCATTTTGATGGCTTCGATTTGGACAGACTTGCGATTCGCCAAGCGTAAAACGCGCTCACGAATGAGTTCGGCAAGCGCTGAAAAATTGATGACGCCTTGCTTAATTCCGTCGATCAAGGACGGATGGATTTGAATGACGCGTCTTGTGGCTTCCGCAATGGAAATTTGGTCCTGCATTTCTTGACTTCCTTAAATCTTTAAGACAAGATTATGTTTTATTTATAACATAAGATACTTAATAAACGATTAGTAGTGATGAATCAAATTTGATAAGGTCTAGAAAATGAAAGCAGGCATAATAGGCGCGTCAGGTTATACGGGTGGCGACCTCATTCGATTATTATTAATTCACCCGGAAGTGGAATTAACCTACATCACATCGCGCCAGTTTCAAGGCAAATTCATCAAGCTCTTCCATCCTAATTTGAGAGGAATTACCGATTTGAAATTTGAGGATTTTACCCTTGAGAAAGCCACCGAATGTGATGTTATTTTCCTTGCTATCCCGCATAAGGTCTCTATGAATATCGTCCCGGACCTTCTTAATGCGGGGATTAAAGTTGTGGATTTGAGCGCCGATTTCCGATTGAAAGACCCGAAGGTTTATGAGAAATATTATTGTCCCCACACGCACCCCGAACTATTAGAAAAAGCGGTATATGGGCTCCCGGAACTCCATCGGGAAGAACTTAAAAAAACGCAGCTGGCGGCAGTGCCGGGTTGCATGGCGGCAAGCGCAATCTTAGGACTCGCACCGATTATCAATGAGAGTTTCGTGGATTTAAACCACATCGTCATTGATACGAAAATCGGTTCTTCAGGCGCGGGCAAGAATTTTAGTTTTGCGACCCATCATCCAGAGCGGGATGGAGTCGTGCGCCCCTATGGTGCCACTGAACATAGACACATAGCGGAAATTGAGCAGGAGCTTGGTCTGATTGCGAAGAAAGAGGTTAAGCCAGGCTTTTCTGCACATGCAGTAAGTATGATCCGCGGAATTTTATCTACTATTCACGTCTTTCTGACGGCGAAAATCGAGGAGAAAGATGTCTGGTTACCATTCCGTAAATGCTATAATAAGGAACCATTCATCCGCTTCGTTAAGCAGCCGACGGGAAATTACCGATTACCTGATCCGAAAGTTGTAATCGGCTCTAATTTCTGCGATCTCGGGTTTGCCTTGGATGAAGAGATTCCCCGACTCGTCATCTTCTCCGCGCTGGATAACCTCATAAAAGGAGCTGCAGGGTCGGCAGTCCAGTGTATGAATATAATGTTGGGACTCAAAGAAACGGCTGGTTTAATGATTCCTGCATTACATCCAATTTAAATTTTTTAACGTATGAAAAGGCGAGTCTAATGAATGTGATTGATCTAGAAACACTTTATAATCCCCCAATCTACCCTAAGCGCCCTGTTATACTCGTAAAAGGGAAGGGGTCGCTAGTCTGGGATAAAGATGGAAAAGAATATATTGATTGTGTAGGCGGAAATGGCGTCGCCTTGATTGGACATTCTCATCCCAAATTGCTCGAAGCTATTCGCACCCAAGCGGAGCAGTTGATCATCTGCCCTCAAACATTCTATAATGAGACTCGAGCGAAGTTATTGGAAAAGTTGGCGAAGCTCCTGCCGAAGCCTCTAGAGAAAACATTCCTCTCGAATTCAGGTGCGGAATCTGTCGAGTGCGCCATAAAATTGGCACGTAAGCATACCGGAAAGAAAGGGTTTATTGCCATGCAGCAAGCATTCCATGGCAGAACAATGGGGGCCCTTTCTGCCACTTGGAACCCCAAATATCGTGATCCCTTTCTCCCATTAGTCCCTGGCTTTTCACACGTGCCTTTTGGCGATCTCGAAGCCGTCAAGAATGCTATTACGGAGGACACCGCCGCTGTTATTACCGAAGTGGTGCAAGGGGAAGGCGGGGTTATTCCAGCACCTGAGGGCTTTATTGCAGGTTTACGGGAAATATGTAGTGCCAAAAATGTCCTTCTCATCATCGATGAAGTGCAGACAGGGTTGGGACGGACTGGCGAATTTTTAGCATCACAACATTCGAAAGTTGTGCCAGATATCCTCTGTCTAGCGAAGGGATTGGCAGGCGGTATTCCAATAGGCGCGACCGTCTCCAGCTCAGAAATCTTCGGGTCGATGACAGTCGGAGAACACTACACCACCTTTGGTGGAAGCCCCTTGGTGTGTGCAGCTGCTATCGCCAGCCTTGATATAATCCAGGAAGAAAAATTAGTGAGTAATTCAAAAAAATTAGGCAAGTATTTGAAGGATCGCTTACTCGAGGAGTTCAAAAGCCTACGTCTCGTGAAAGAGATTCGAGGATTGGGCCTTATGATTGCCATAGAACTGCGATTAAAACAAAAAGAATTTATTTTAAAAGCAGGTGAGAAAGGATTACTTCTGCTCACTTCAGGAACCACTACCATCCGCCTTCTGCCTCCACTCAACATTTCGCAAGGTCAGATAGATAAGGCAATTACCATTCTGAAGGAAACATTTATAACATAAATCATTACTGCTTGCATAAATATTGTAAGCAGTGAAAGAGAATGAAGATTATCAGGAATGCAGTAATCAAGGATAAATACGATTGTATTGTAGTTGGAGCTGGCATCGGCGGGCTTACGGCAGCAGCAATGCTGGCTAACAAGGGTATTGATACGCTCATGATTGATCAGCACTATCTCCCAGGTGGTGCCTGCACTTCACTTAAAAAGATGGGGCAATCTTTTGATGTTGGCGCTGCGTTGCTATTCGGGTTTGGGGCTGGGGGTGAAGCCTTTGCGCCACATAAATATGTCATGAACATGCTTGAAGAGCCCCTAAATGTGATCCAGCACGATTCTATTTACCGTTGCCACTTCCGGCAAGACGGGAAAATGGTCCAAGTTTGTTTTTGGCAGGACTTTGATCGGTACTTCAAGGATTTAGTGGCTGCATTCCCGACCCAAGAAGAGGGGATGCGTAACTTTTATGCCTTCTTAGATGATGCGTACCAAATTTTGTCAAAGAATGATTCACCTGTACCAGTGTCCGAAATGCCTTTGATCGATACACTGAAAATGTTTCTCAGAGGGCCCCGCAATGCGCTTAAAATGCTGAAATGGATGAATCAAGATATGAAATCCGTTATGGATAAGTATCTTACGGAAGATCCGAAGGTTAAAACCTTTTTTGATTTATTGCTATCTCTTATGCTAACCACAAAGGTTGAAGAGACGCCTGTTTTGTTAGCGGCTGCGATTTTTATCATAGCATTCCATGGCGGTGCGTGCTATCCTGAAGGGTCACCTCAAATGCTCCCGAACGCCATTGAGCGTGCTTTTGAACGTTTGGGGGGAACAGCCCTATACCGCACTAAGGTAGAGGAAATCTTGATTAAGGATAAAAAAGCCTATGGAGTTCGGCTCGATAATGGAACGGAAATTCAGGCGAAATATGTCATTTCCGATGCTACAGTATGGCAAAATTATAATAAGCTCATTAAAAAAGAGCATCTCACACAAAAGAAAATTGATTGGGCAAATAGCTTCAAGCCTACGCTCAGCGCGTTAATAATGTATATAGGCGTAAAGGCGGAGGCAATTCCTGAAGAGACACGAGCTATAGAGATGTATATTGAAGATATTAATAACTATGAAGGAGGGATTGCGGTTCTATATATTCCTTCCAAGGATGATCCCTCCATTTGTCCTGCAGGCACTCACTCAATAACGGTTATTGCGCAGTTATTTGAGCAATTTCCACGTCCCGGCGAGCCAGGTTACCAATCGGAAGCATACTATAAATTAAAAGAGAAGGAAACTAACCGAATTCTCGATGATCTTGAAAAATATTTGCCGAATCTACGAAAAAATATAATAAGCATGCAGGTTGGAACGCCCGCTACGATTGAACGCTTTACATTAAGAGATTTTGGCAGTATTGGAGGTCCAAAACAAGCTATTGGACAGCATTTAACAAACCGCCCTAATGCCAAAAGTGAATTCAAAAACCTTTTCTTTGTAGGCGATAGTACCACAATGGGCGAGGGTGTTTTATCCACTACGCTCTCTGGTGTTGGCGGAGCGAATATGGTTTTAAAGCAGGAAGGAAAAAAAATATATCGCCCCCAGAAATTTCAGAAAGACTATATTCAATTTGTCAAGGGAAAACCTCGTAGCCCCCTACCGAATCCAGAGGAAAGTCTGGATGAGGATAAAGCTAAAAGGGTGGCCAGCGAATGTCAATGGTGCCTGGATGCGAAATGCAACGATACATGTCCCGCCGGAGTTGATGTCTCGAACTTCATGCGGAGAATGGAATCCAAGAATTTCATCGGCGCTGCGCGATCGATCCGTCAAATGAATCCGCTAGGTGAGATTTGTGGAATGATATGTCCCCAAGAAAAGTTTTGCCAAAAAGATTGCAATCATAAAGAATTCTCTGAGGAAGCTACACGGATTGGTCAATTACAGGCATGGGTTTGTATGCAAGCTGGTGAAGCGGGATGGGATAAATCTAGAGCCGAGGTAAATGGTAAAAAAATTGCGGTAGTTGGGGCAGGTCCCGCGGGATTGGCTTGTGCTTACTTTTTAGCCCGTTCAGGGTATCGAATTGATGTATTTGAAAAGCGAGAAAATAAGGGTGGTATGTTGACGTACGTAATCCCACCATCTCGATTGCTAAAAGAGGCAGTTGAACGTGATTTAAATGGTATTTCGCTCCCGAATATTAATTTTAGATACGGAATGGAATTAGGTAAGGATGTCAGAATTTCAGAATTATCCAAAGAGTATGATGCAGTCTTTCTTGCTCCAGGATTATGGTCTGGGCGCAAATTAAATTTCCCTGGCATAGAGACCATTCATACCCTCGATGCCCTATCGTTTATCATGGAATATCGCCAGAAAGGTAAAGTCGATATTAATGGCAGATTATTGGTCATTGGCGGAGGCTCGGTTGCGGCGGATGCAGTACTTGTCGCAAAAATGAGTGGTGTTCAGGATATCACGATGGTTTGCTTGGAATCTCGCGAGGAAATGCCAGCCTTAAAGACGGAAATCAATGAGATTCTCAAATGGGGTGTAAAACTCCACAACGGATGGGGTCCCAAATCGTTTGCTAATAAAAAGTTAGAGTGTGTGGCGTGCACATCCGTGTTCGACGAACAAGGAAAGTTTTCGCCTAAATTCGATGACAGTAAAGTGAAGGAATTTACCTTCGATCACGTGGTCCTTGCGATTGGACAAGAAATTGAATCAACCCTTGCAGCGCACTTGAAGGAAGAGTTTGGAAAGGTAGGGCTCATCGAAGTTGATAGCAGTACATTACGAGTTAACGGGCACCCAAACGTCTATGCTGGCGGCGATATCATTCGAGGGGCTGGCACGGTAGTTCAGTCGGTTGCTGATGGACGCAAGGTAGCGATGGCTATTCATGCCAAGTTAACAGGTTAGACACATTTCAAAGATGATCGAGCCGATCTAAAATTGGCTGGAGGAACCCTAGGATTGCCGTATAGACATCTTTCGAACCTGAACATACTTCCTCCATGATCTTATCCATATTCTCGGGTAATGCGAACTTTTGTGCCATAGTCTTTAAGAGGATGCTCTCTATAAGATTTTGAACTTGGGTCCGGATGGCATGACGCCTTTTCTCTTCTAAAAGTCCATTCACTTCCAAATGGTTCTTATGCGCCAGAATCGTTTGAAATAGTTCCGCAGCACCTACGCCTTCAGTGGCAATCGTTCTTACGATAGGCGGGTGCCAGCCTGATTTTGGCTTGTAGGATTCAAGCATCATATTAAGATTGACTTTTAAGAAGTCGCCTCCTAAATCGGACTTGTTAATGACTAAGATATCCGCAATTTCGAGGATTCCAGCTTTTTGTACTTGGACGCTATCGCCCAATCCAGGTTCGGTTACCAAAATAATAGTATAAGCCAGCTGGAAGATATCCACCTCACTTTGCCCAGCCCCTACAGTTTCGATAATAATAAAGTCAAAACCAAATGCATCGAACACGGAGGTTATGTCATAAATTGCAATTGCGAGGCCGCCCGTGCTTCCCCTGGAGGCGACACTCCGGATATAGACTTTGGAGTTTAGAATATTTTCCCTCATACGAACCCGATCGCCGAGAAATGCCCCGCCCGTATAAGGGGAAGAGGGATCTACCGAAATGATGCCGACAGTATACCCTTGGCTGGTTATAAATGTGGTCAAGCTATTAATCAAGCTACTTTTTCCAGCCCCAGGAGACCCTGTTAAGCCAATTATGTAGGATTTGTGGGAATGGGTGTAAATCCGGCTAATAATCGCTCGAGCGGCATCCGGATCATTCTCAACCAGTGTTATAATGCGGGCTAAGGCATACTTATCCCGTTCCAAAAAGTGTTGGATTAAGGCGTTTATTTCTGCGGAATCATTCATTAAAAAGCCTACGAGAAAAAAGAATTAAGCCTTGGCTAGGCTGAAAATGTAATCGACTATTTTTTTCGTGGGAGATCCAGGACCAAAAACCTCTTTAACACCTAACTTCTTCAATTCCGCAATCTCTTCGGGAAGGACTATGGTTCCTCCCGCAAGAATAAATCTATCTCCAATGTTTTTCTCTTTTGCAAGCTGAATGACACGAGGGACCAACGTCATGTGGGCTCCGCTTAGGATAGAGAGTCCAATGAAATCTACATCTTCTTGAACAGCCGCATTAACTATTTGGTCAGGGGTTTGATGAAGACCTGTATAAATAACTTCTATACCTGCATCTCTTAATGCCATACAAACTACTTTCGCGCCGCGATCATGCCCATCTAATCCCGGCTTTGCCATAAGAAATCTTATTTTTTTACCCATAGGTTCAATCTCCTTCTAGGCAGGTTAGATCTTGAAATATCTTATCTATTTTTTATTAATCGATTCATTCGCCTTACCAAGAAATAAAAGTATTAATAATTAATCGATAATAGTCGAATGTTTAAAATCTTTTCATTCTATTAGATACTAGTGATTAGAATTATTTGAATAAGTAGGTATGGGACTAATCATGGCGGAAGAAAACACAAAACAAGGAAAAGAGCGGCGAGATGAGTTTCATACTCTGTCAGATATAGAGGTGAAACGAATTTACACGCCAGCAGATGTGGAATTGGATTATGAGAAGGATTTGGGGGATGCAGGCAGTTATCCCTGCACGAGAGGCGTGTATGACTCGATGTACCGCGGGCGGCTTTGGACAATGCGGCAATTTGCCGGCTTTGGCACCGCATTAGATACCAATAAACGATTCAAATATTTGTTAGCGCATGGTGAAACGGGGTTGAGTACCGCATTCGATTTCCCCACCTTATATGGACGTGATTCGGACGATCCGTTATCTTTAGGTGAAGTAGGTAAATGTGGTGTTGCTATTTCGTCGCTTTCTGATATGGAGCTTCTATTCGGTGGGATAGCACTGGATAAAGTCTCCACCAGCATGACAATCAACGGGCCAGCTGCTATTATTTGGGCTTTTTACTTGGCAAATGCGAAAAAACAGGGAATTGATTTCAAGGAATTGCGGGGCACGATCCAAAATGATATCCTAAAGGAATATATTGCCCAAAAGTCTTGGATTTTTCCGCCTGAACCCTCTATGCGACTAATCGTCGATACCTTTGAATATGGCATGAAATCGGTCCCGAACTGGAATACGATTTCTATCTCAGGCTATCATATCCGGGAAGCGGGCTCTACCGCGGTTCAAGAACTTGCCTTTACACTGGCCGATGGGCTTGCCTATGTGGATGCGGCGATGGCGCGAGGGCTTAATATTGACGAGTTTGCACCACGGCTTTCCTTTTTCTTCAATGCTCACAATAATTTCTTCGAAGAAATCGCGAAATACCGTGCAGCCCGCCGGATTTGGGCGAAAGAGATGCGAAAGCGCGGGGCTGAGGATCCTCGCTCACTAAAAATGCGATTTCATACCCAGACAGCAGGTTGCACTTTAACTTTCCAGCAACCTGAAAATAATATTGTGCGTACCACGCTCCAAGCCTTGGCAGCAGTCTTAGGGGGCACCCAATCCTTGCATACGAATTCTAAGGATGAGGCGCTATGCCTTCCGACGCAAGATGCTGTAATGACCGCCCTTCGTACCCAACAGATAATTGCCTGTGAAAGCGGAGTTACTGATACCATCGATCCCTTAGGTGGTTCGTATTACATCGAATGGCTGACGAATAAAATGGAGGAAGAGGCATATAATTATTTCAAGAAGACGGAGGAACAGGGCGGCGTTATCGCGGGAATTAAACGGGGTTTCTACCAAAAAGAAATAGCCCGGGCAGCTTATAAATATCAAAAAGAGATTGAAACCAATAAACAACAAATTGTGGCAATTAATTGCTATAAAATGCCAGAAGATGATGAGATCAAAGTTCCAGTGCTCAAGATTGACCCCGAGGTGGAGCGTACACAACATGATCGGCTGGCAAAATTGCGGAAAACGCGTGATAATGCTAAGGTTAAAGTCGCACTTCAAAAATTAGAAGTAGCAGCACGAAATGAGCACGAGAATCTGATGCCTTATTTAATCGAGACGGCATTAACTTATGCGACTCTGGGTGAAATTCGTATAACCTTGGAGAAGGTTTTTGGCACCTATAAACAAATAGAACCTTTCTAAGAAAGGGAACTAACTTCCATTATTTTTTCTTTTGATTTTTTCCCTTCATCTTATCTGGGAGTGGCAGTTCGATTTGTCTTCTCATCAAAGTAGAGGAGATAATTTTCGCCGAGGAGATTTTTAATCCGGTCATGATACTCAGGTTTGTTTGCCTTCAACCATTTTATAGCATGATAAATGGTCCAAATCAAGTTTTTCTGGCCTTTAGCGTCCAATTTATCCTTCGCCGCCAACCAAGTCTCAATTAAATCAAGAATTTTCGTTGGCATGTACTTTGTGAGATCTTTCAGATTATTTCCGACCGATTTTCTAACGTAAATGGAGGAATCATGGTTCAGAATAGTTAGGATTTCTAAAACCGCATCATTCTTATCTGGATCTCGTAACCATTTTATTTCGCCCTTGGGCCGTAAGCTTTCGGCCACCAATCGCCGTATATTTTCATTGGGGTCGGAGACCCATTCTCGGAGCAACTGAAGAACGCGCTCCTTTTGACTTTTTAATCCCGAGAGGATGGGAAAAATGGCATTCTCTCGAATATCCCAGGTCTCATATGTTGCCCAATATCTTATCTGATCGATGGTAGATTCAAAGGAATCCGAAGCTAAATTTGCAAGCAAATGAATGACAAGGACAATTAACTCTTCATTTTTTCCTACGTTCTCGATAAATCCTATAATAGATTGTACAAAAGGATCGGAGACGGATTTTTTCCCAATGATTTTAAACACATCAGTCTTCATAGAATTATAGAGAGTCTTCGCCACAATCTTTGCGATATATACCATTCCTTTTCCAATTCTCTCTTTCTCTGGAATAGCCTCGTATTCTTGTTTTAAATGTTCTTTGAGCGCTAATAATGGGGGAAAATCTTTCCCAAAACCTTTCTCTCGTTGAATAAACTCGGTCGCCCGTTTGGTGATCTCCGAGCCGGAACTACTTGACACCATTTTTGCACTTAACCTTTTAATAAGTCTAATCTAAGAATTGGAGTTAGGCATTTAAATGGATTTAGAATAGTGGAGAAGTCCGATATGGCTGAAGAACGAAAAGCAGAAAGTCCGCTAATAAAATTTTTCCAAGATATTAAAGGGAAATCATTAAAAAACTTCCCAGTACCTCCTTTCACAAAATGGTTGAACGGGAAGGTAGTGGATGTAAAGCGCGGAGAAGTTCAGCTTGAATTTCTCGTGCGGGAGGAAATGGCGAATCCTACTGGAATTCTCCATGGAGGCATGCAGTCAGCGATGCTGGATGATTTAATTGGGATCACTTGTGCAACTTTGGGATATGAAGGCTTTCCTTTGAGCATTGACATGCATGTTGATTATCTCGGTCGAGTAAAGGTTGGTGAAACAGTCACTGGAAGAGCTTTTATTGTTCGCGAGGGGCACAATATAATCCACGCTATGGCTGAGCTCAAGGATAAAGACGGAAAATTGATAGCAACTGGGAATTCAAACCTTTTAATCACTCATTATAAACCGGATTATACTAAATTTAAATAAAAGAATTAAAGCTTTAAAAAAAAGAATAAGTTTTTAGTTTATTTCATCAATTTTTTAGCTATTTCTGTGAAATGAACTGCATACCCCTCGGCTAATTCAAGTTCGTTATTGGAGGGTTGTCGTTCTCCTCTTGGCCCCGCAATAGTAGAAACGCCATAAGGCGATCCGCCAGTTATTTCATCGATCCCCATTTGCTTCTGAAATGAATACGGGAGCCCAACAATAACCGCCCCGTGATGTAAGAGCGTCAGCATCGAACTAACAATAGTGGTTTCTTGTCCGCCGTGTTGAGTACTAGAACTAGTGAATACCCCTGCAGGTTTTCCGATCAGAACCCCTTTTAACCAATCCGGACCGGTCTGATCCCAAAAATTTCGCATCTGCGAGGTCATATTTCCGAAACGGGTCGGAGTTCCCACGATGATTCCATCGATCCCTTGAAGATCTTTGCGCGGGTCAGCAATAGGAACATTTTTCATCATTTCTTTGACTTGCCGCACTGACGCATCCCAATATTTCTCAGGCATCAATTCTTCGACTTGCTTTAGAATTGGGTCACCGCCTGCTTTACGAACACCTTCTGCCATAGCTTTTGCCATTTTGTAAATATGTCCATACATCGAGTAGAAAAGAATTAATAGTTTAGGTTTTCTCACACTCACTGCTATCATCCCTATTATTTATTTGTTCAAACTCGGATTTTCTTTCAAAGCCCTCCTTTCTATTAAATGTTATAGGCAAAATTGGCTATATTAGCCCATTAGATGTAATGGGTGCCCTATTGAGACTTCAATAATTTCTCTATTAAGGATTCAGCTTGCTCGAGCGTGAGAGGTAGATCAGGATCCTGAATGACATTTCGCTGCTTAAGATGGTGAAAAAACAGTCCGAGGAGGGGCATCCGCATTTTATGGTGTGAGAGAAGATCATAATCTGTAAGCATTTCCCGGACCTTTCTCTCGGCGATCATTTCGCCCTTATCCAACAGAATGCATTTATCCACCAGATCAGGAAGCACATCGACGTCGTGCGTCGCTACGATCATTGTTAGCCCTTGTTTTCGATAGGATTGAACAATTTGAAGCATTTCTGCATAACTTTCAGGATCTAGGTTTGAGAATGGTTCATCTAAAAATATTATTTGAGGGTCCATAGAGAGGATTGTTGCCAGTGCGGCTTTTTTCTTTTCACCAAAGCTAAGATAATGCGGTGCCTTGTTCCTAAGGTTTGCTATCCCTAAACTTTCGAGCGTTTTTTCTACGCGGCTATTTATTTCATCTCGATTATATCCAAGGTTGAACGGTCCGAACGCAATATCTTCCCATAGTGTTGGACTGAATAATTGATCGTTAGGATCTTGGAAAACAATCCCTATTTTCTTCCGAATCTGTTTCTTCGTTTTCCTATTTAATTCCTGATCTAAGATTTGAATACTACCTTGGTTTGGTTCTAGGAATCCCATCAGGAGCATAAACAGCGTAGATTTCCCTGCCCCATTTGGCCCAATTAAACCGACGCAATCACCGGATTTTATAGTAAAATTCACATTTTGTAATGCTAAAGTTTTATCGGGATATCGATAGGAAAGGTTCTGAACAACAATTGCGTTTGAATTCACCATATGCATTACCACCACAATTTAAAACAAATAAGTAAATGGAATAATTTGTAAATCGATGAGAAAAATAACCACGACCAAAAAGACTGTAATACTAGCATAAAAACTCGTGGCAATATAATTGGATTTATATTCCTTGGTGACTAAATCGCCCATATATCCGCGTGCGAGCATTGCATGATAGACTCGCTCACTTTTATCGATGGACCGAACTAAAAGCGTACCAAAGACCTGCCCAAGGATTTTAAATCGTAGTCGGAACCCTAAGGATAGGAAACTTCGCGCTTCCTTCGCGCGCAGAATCCGTATTAACTCATCAATGAATAGAAAAATATAGCGATATGTTAGGGAGAACAGTATCAGAAATATTTGAGGGATTCGAAGATGCTTCATCGCATGGATCAAGTTCGCAAAGGGCGTTGTGAAAATAAGCGTCATAATTGCCATGATCGATAGCCAGACTCTTAATACAAAAAAACTCGCTGCCAGCACGCCTTCCAATGTTATAATGATATTCACGGTTCCGATGGACCAAATAGCCACTATTTGCCCGGGGGTAAAAAAAATTACAGGAAGAGCGATAATAAGAGCAAAAATCGTAATAAAAAATAGCGTTCGGGCAAAATAATACCGGATTGAAACCCGTGAAAACGCCATAACCCCTATAAGAACTCCCATTAACAGAAAATAGGGGATAATATGAGTAAAACTCATATTTAGAATGATAATCCCAATCGTTATGATGAATTTAACAATGGGATTCACCTGATGGATGGACGAATTGAGGTTTGAGTATTTTTCGAAATAGATTAGCTCCCGAAAGCGCTCTAACAGGCTATTAATTTGATCACTTCCATTTACCCAGAACGAATAAGGAATCCTTCAGATGCATCGAACTATTTTTTGTGTGGGGTTTTGGCAATTATAACCTTTCCGAAGGCATATGCAATCGCAAATACAATCAAGGTACCTAAAATGCCTGAAAGCAAGCTTGTTACCCAGGCATCCATAATCCAGGGAATTGTGTAATCAGGGAGTAGTCCGTTCCAAATTGGATTAGGAGGGGTAAATCCATAGGTCTCAAAGACGGCTTCAAGTCCATCTGGACCGGCAATAAAGGTGGGAACATATAAAAACACGGCGAGTATAACGATTATCGCTAAGAGCCATTTCCAAATTGTAATTTTGATCATTCCTTTACCACCATAATTTCAATTCATTTGTTTTAGGAATTAGGTCGGAGCGATTCTTTTGGAGATAGATGATGATCGCCGTCGTAATTGCAGCTTCGCCTAACGCAATAAAAGCGTGCCAAAATAGCATCGCAGGCACTGATACCTCTATTCCCCAAGGGAATAGACTAGAGACGCCGAGTTCCACGCCGCAAACCAAGGAAGCCAGTAAAACTGAGACGTAAGCCCCTACAAAAGTACTGATATATAATCCTTTCGTGTCATCCTTGAGTTTTCGCAGCGCATAGTAGATGAAATAGCCGACTAAAGTAACAATGGCCATGTTGAAAACATTTGCAGAAAGGGCTATCAATCCTCCATCAGCGAAGACAAGCGCTTGAATAATTAATACGGTTGAGATGGAGAGGATAGCCTGTGCTGGCGAGAGAATAATAGCAATCAATACAAATCCCAATAGATGCCCGCTTGTGCCTCCCACAATCGGAAAGTTTAACATCTGTATTGCAAATACCATTGCGGTCATTAATGCCAATAAGGGGAGCTTTGATTCATTCTCTCCCAGTGTTTTCCTCGATTTTACAACTGCAAACGCCCATGCTATGATTACAATCACCCAAATTGAAATCAACATCCATAAATCTATCACGCCATCGGGAATATGCATTTTTTCTTACTCCTTATGATCGAGTATTACTCAAATCGATATTGCGTAGTATTCTTAAAAATATTACCCTAGCTACTACCTAGTACTACTTCACCAAAATTAACGATTTTATGAGGAAAAAAGGAAATTTTCTCAATTTGTTTATAATCGTAGTTTCAAGTGAAATCCAAATACTGTTATATATGGGCGAAGGTTAGTAAAAGGTAAATCGGCTCATTTTGTATTTAATCACAATTCACGAAAAAATTTTAGATGTGAAATCGGATGAGAAACAATTTGAAGTTTTATAAGGAATTGGGCAAAAAGTTTTGCATATTCGCCTTGATTTCGCTATTTCTTTTCTCAGTATTTACCTCATATTGCATAATCTTTAACTTAAATTCAAAAGGTAGTTCAACTTATAATGAGCATCGTCCGATTCACTCCTCCGCCGAAACGATTATTCAGAATCAAGAATTTTCGCTCGATGTGAATATCATGGCCCAGAATATTCGATATATCAACTGCACCTTCCATCGATCTGTGTCCATTCGATCGAATAGCACGGACTCTGCCAACGTGACATTCACGGATTGCAGCTTTTTATCGACTTATGGGTCCAGTTTCCTTTCGATCTGGGATAATTCAACCGTAAATTTCTGGAATAAGAGCGGCGAGAATTCGATTATAGCGAGAACTAATGTTTATTTATATGATAATTGTACTTTGATTGTAAATCAAACAAACTTAGGGAGTGGCGGTGGCTACTACAGCCCAGTTCATTTGCAAGATGAAACTCACCTGATTTTTTTAAATTCCACCTTGAATTATTATACGGTTTTTGATGTAGAGGAAAATAGCACTTTGGAAATCCATAATACCACGATGGCAAGTAATTGGGGCATCTCAATAAGCGCAGATCAGAATGGAGTTATCTATGCGGATTCATCGACCCTGCATTTTTCGAGTATCCGGACCTATCATCATAGTAAACTCATTCTGAGTAATACCTATATCGATATCGATGTGGATTTCAATATGGACGAGAGTTCTTGGATGGTTTTAGCCAATGGATCAGTGTATTCAATCCCTTGGTATGTGGTGACGCCGTGGATTACGGGCAACGCCCGGATCGATTGCATCGACTCAACTATTGGAATATCTCAAATGTATCTTCAAGACAATGCAACCTTGAGTTATATTAGGGCGTGGCACGCAGGTGGAGTAATAAATTTAAAGGATAATGCGACATTGATTTTTCTTAATGCGACCTGTAGTTGGGACCCCGTTTCTATCGGCGGCGGTTCACCAAAATTAATATTCAACAATAGCGTGGTGGATTCAGAAATTCAACTGAGTGGGAACGCGCAGAATCCGCAAATCAGTTTATATCAGTCCAATTTTTCTCAATTATTTTCCGGCTTTAATTCTTACAATCATAATACTTCTATCACAATCATTGAGTGCAATTCGGAGAACGCCTGGTATAATGAACTCTACGAAAGCAATGCCTTTGGCAGGAATTCGACCGTGTTTATCAGTAATTCGCATTTGGAACGGTTTGGAGTCATTGAAAATTGCACTTTGACCGTGATTAACACGACCTTTACCGGTGAATTAGGATTGTATTCGGGCTACTCCAATTCCTATTTAAGCACGAACTTGAAGAACGTGCAGGTTGGTAAGCTCATCTATGGAAATAATTACAAGGCGAACTGGGACAATCTCACCTTCAGGGAACTGGACGCCAGAGATGTGAATGTCCGCCTTGATGCCTTCCAGTTGTATCCGCTCGCCTCGGGGGAAAATTTCAACAATGTTTTCTTCCTGAATACCTCGGATGCGGTGATTTTTCTAAGTGGGGTAATGAATGCAACGATTGAAAACCTCCATCAACCAGGGTTGGTGATCTACAATAATGAATATACTAACTTATCCCTACTGAATTCAGACCTCAAATTGTTTTATGATTATAGCACGGCCGTAGTGGTGAATACGACCTTTGCTGAGGCACTTTACCTGTTGGGGACAGGCACGAGTAATCTCACCAACTGCATTGCCTACGGCTTCGCTATCGTGGGAGGCTATACAGATGGGGAGAGATACCTTAACAATTGTACCTTTCAGGATTATGTTAAGATTGGCGCCTCAATTGAGGGCCCTTGGGGTCCCAACGAGTATAGGAATGTGATCGCACATTTCACAGAATGTAAATTCAAGGATATGGTCGAGATCTGGGTGGCGTCCTCCCTCCTTCAAACATTTGAAGATGTCGCATTTGAAGATTTAGTCTGGGTCAAGGATGGAGTTGTATCCATAACAAAGGCGGTTTTTAAGGACCCTGCTTTCTTCTGGCTACAACCCGGGGCACTTGGCAATGCCACAATTGCCGACAGCACCTGTACTATCGTACGTGCAAATGAAAACGGGACCATGAGTATTGAGAATTCTTCGTTGGATTACATATACCTCAATGATGAATCGGTAACGGTGCTATCCAACGTATTGATCGGGCATTTAATGTTATCAGATATCGCAACTCTTACGGCTGGGTTCTGCGAAATCGAGGATTATCTTTTGAACAATCTTCTCTATTTCATCAACGATTCGTACGTGCTCCCTATTGCGCCCACGGTCGTGATTCAATCAAAGAACACCGTTAGCCCCTTTAATGTTACCTTGAACTGGATTGCCGATCCGGGTTTCAATTTGACCGGAAACGTAGAACAATACAGCATTTACAAGGCAAATTACACTAAAGGGACGACCACCGTCCCAACAGATGCCAAATACCGGCTTATAGGCACTATTTCAAATCCGAATCTGGCGAATAATGCGGATTTAACCTTCGTGGATCTCGATATTAAAGATAATAGTGAGTTATGGTATAAGGTGGGCATCTTAGATGAAGGGGGCAATTATGCCAATAGCTCGGCGATCCATGAGCAATTTGTCTCAGGGAGTAATTACGCCAAGTTGAGAGCAAACATTTTCCGGGATCCCTACTTAACGACCTTTGATAATGTGACCGTCGAAATCTCACTTATCCAAAACGATATTAACTTCGATCTTCTGGAGGATTTGAAGAATGTGACCGTAGAAATCACCTACATCTACAATAATGGGCTCTCCTCCTATATGGAAGTGTTTCTACCCACCAGTATCAGCGAAGCCCAGTTCTACAACTTTACAATTATTAAGAATTACACGATCGATTATTTGTATTTCCGGGTGCTGGTTTATCCGGACGGCTACGATTTCAGTCAGTTTGGCTTTATCTCCGAATACTTCTATGTCTATTCCCCACTCATTACTTTTTCACCGGTCCAGCGCCCCGCCGTGGATCGAATTCCAGAGGGCGATACCATCATTGTCCAATTCTATATTCTGGACGATGACATGTATTTACAGAACGTAACCTTGTTCTATAAATATTCGGAATCGAGCGACTGGGTGCTTGTGCTAATGCCCGTTGTGAATAAATCGGCAGAATTGACCATTTCATTTAACGGCACGATGGAACAGTTCTATTTTCGAATTCTTGCATTTGATTTGGCCGGTAACTCCTATGATGTGTTAGATACGCAGTCCTTTATCATCTACCCCGCCTTACCCATGATGACGCTAGATGAAACAGGGACCATCATGATTGTGATCGGGTCGTCCTTAGTGGGCCTCATCATCGGGCTGACGTATATTACCGCCAAGAGGTCGACATCCTCCAAGTCGGATACCTTTTTGAGCAGTCTAAAAGGGCGGTTGGAGCTGTTCCTCAAGAAAGTGTACCAAGCTGAAGCAGTCAAGAAGGAGGACATTTTCGCAGTCAAAAAAATTACCCGTGATATCTACCTAGATCCACTCCTCCAGAAAAATAGTTTAGGGAAGATTTACCTGATTGGTTTGATCGGGTTGCTTCTTGGGATTGGGAGCTCCTTCTATCTTGCACAGGTGCAGGCCATGTACGAGATTGCGACCTTAATTCTGCTTGGCATGGTCTTTCTCGCTATTTATATTTATGTTACATGGCTCTACCGCGCTACACTGGTAGATATCCGGCTTGAAAAACTGAAGTTCCATTACTCACTCATGGGCTACATCAATGCCATTTTAATCCTGGTAGTCACCATTCTCATGCTCCAAGTTGGTGTGAATATCCCTTGGGTCCGGTACTATGTGGTCGAACAGAGCGGCACTCCTGGAATGGAACTCTTTGGGCTCGTCATTCCGAATCTCTACATCAAAATTGTCTCTATTACCTTTTCATCCTTGATTGCTTTTTCGTTAAGTGTCGATTTTGAACTCCGCAAAAATATTAAATCGATTGATACGCTGCAGAAACGTAATGCAAGCATCTCCGCAATCATATACGCTAAAGAGGACTATATTTCAAAGATAAATGGGCGGATCAATCTGAAAGTAGTCATCTTCCTAGTTTTATTGGGCTTTGCCTTGATCCCCTATAGCAGCGAAGGCTTCGGCAACCTCCTTCCCACCGGACTACTCATTGTCGCCCCGTGCTTTCTCGTATTCATCATATTCTTCTTTATTAGCTTTTTCGTGAAGCGCGAAGGCTCCAAGCCCTTCCTCCTAGAACCCTCGAAGTATTGCCAGGAGTGCGGAACTCAGAATACCATCAATGCCATCTACTGTCGGTCGTGTCGCGCCAAAATCGTCTCCGAACAGGTCCTCTATGGGAAGACTGTAAACTGTAAGCTCTGTGGCGGGATTAACCCGGTTGATTCTAATTACTGTATGAATTGCGCGGAGCCACTTGAGGAGAAAGGTAAAGGTCTAATCAAGAATCTACCGAAAGCGCCACCCGAGTCACCGGAACCCAAAGCGGGATAATTTTTTTATCATTTTTTATATTATAAAGTCAGATTATAATTGATATTGAGTCAAACTCAGTTCGTTCTTTTTACTTTTTAAACTATAGATGGTAATTACGGCAAGCAAACATCCGATCACTACAGAAATGATTTGAAAACTGGGTATTGGCTGATTATTAATATTGATCATTATTGAAGTTGTGTTGGTATGCCCGGTATTATCTGTAGCGGTAGCGGTAATATTATGTAATCCATTTGAATAAGCGGTTGTATCACAAACGAAGACTGCATTCGGATAGGGAAGGTAGTTGGGCATTGTCGTCGTATTTACTAAGGCCCCATCGAAATAGATCTTAATCTCCTCTAGCTCTTGATCATCGGAACCCTTCGCTGTAATTTCAACTATACCACGGATGTCCGCCCCGCTCGCGGGATTTGTAATATATAGAGTGGGGTTGCTTGTGTCTGGAGGGGGCATTCCGTCCCCATTCACGCCCAGCCACGTGGTCTCAACTCGTCCTTTCACCCCATTTATATCTTCGACAATGAAGTTGAGGCGATAGTCCGAATTATTGAGGGGGGATGTTATTTCAATCATCCCGGAGTAATTTCCACCGCCATCATAGTCCAAAAGCCATTGGTAGCCACCTATTACATCTAATGGATCAACATCGCCCATCGATTCATTATCTTTGGGTGAGGGCGGGGTCCAATTTGCACTCGTAACTCTACAAATGACCGAGGCAATGGGTGTTGAATTCCAGATTTTTACATGGACGGGAACAGTAATAGGATTAGTGTGGGCAACCCACCCTTTCAATGGTAATTGTTCAAATTTTGGCAGGCTTAAATAATCTGGGGGACAGTTGGCGCATATATAGGTATTCAAGGCTTCATTTCCATCGCCAGTGCTTGGAAGCGATCCCCACGCATTTACGATATGCCCCACTCCGTCATGATTGTCGTCGATACAGGGATGTTGCCATTGCCCATACCCTTGGGCGATGACATTTGCCGTCGCGTCACAGAACGCCTCTCCCACTGATTTTCCCGCTGAAACCGAGGTAAAGAATGGTTCTGAAAACAGGGCAAAATGAGGATGAGTAGGGTTCCATTGAGAGATAGACCAAGGATCAGTCGAAGTCAGAATCATTCGATCCGGACCACTGAGCTCGTCTATGAAGGACCCTGAGTAGCAACCCTCATAGATAATCATTGATTTGAAAAACCCCATTTCGTATGCATTTAAATCCTCGCGCAGGTCATAAGCATAATAGGGGGTATCAGGAACGATCGTCATGATATTCTCCCCGCCGTGAGAGATCATGTAAATCCCGAGCACCCCATCAACCGGAATTTTAGTGTGTGCCCAGGTGGTAAGGGCAGCATGAATGGTAGTTTTATTTGTCACTGCATCTTCCCTAGTACTATTCCCTTTATTAAACTCTGAGATAAGATAATAAATCGAGTCATCCGTAAATCCGCAATCTAATAAGGTATCATATGCCATTTCAGCCGTGATCAAGATCAATTCTGCGTCATCATGATCGGCTCTATCGCCCATTATAATTACCCACGCATTCGGGTAGTCTTTTGTAGTAAGGGAGGAATCTTCTAGAGACCCGGTTTCGGACGTGGTATTTATTACGTTCCCAAAGGATAACCAAGAAATAGAAATTATGAATAGAAGAAGGCATAAAGCATATTTTTTTCCCATTTACCTTTCGCCTTACGCGTATATGTTAAATATTCTCGTCCTGTTAAGATTTGTTCTCTCTATTAAATATTCTTGTCTTATACTTGTCTTATACGCGTCTTATACGTGAGGAACGTCATCTGTATTTCAAATAGAGGGAGGGCTACGAAGTAAGGATAAGTCCCGCGGCGTAGCAGCTATAGGTCCTCAATGCTAATTGATTGAAGGCATCCTCGACACCTTTCCCGTTTTTAGCGGAGGTTTCATAATAGGCTAATCCGCCCAGCAGAGTGCATAGTTTCAAGGCATCTGCTCTTGCAACTTTGCGTTCTTTTTCGAGATCTATTTTATTTCCAATAATGATAAAGGGAATATTTCCGGTGTATGCAATTAAATCATTTTTCCATTTGATTATGCTATTAAAGGAGTTTAGATCAGTGACATCATATACGATAAAGGCGGTATTCGCCCCTTTGGCATATTGCTTTCGCAAATTATCGAATCGTTCTTGTCCTCCAATATCATAAACCATCAATGAAATTACTACATTATTAGATAGTATTCTTTTTTCATACACATTATATCCGATTGTGGCTAAATAATCCTCGCTGAATTTGTCATTCACAAAACGTTCCACTAAAGATGTTTTACCGACACCTTGGTTTCCGAATAAAATCATTTTATAACGCATCAACCTTTCGGGCAACATACACTCACCTACCCAACTTTTCTGGCAATTGAATAATTCTACATTAATTAAAAGCTTTTGGTGACATATAAGAATAAGTAATTTTCATCAATTGCCTTCTAACGTGCAAAACTACATTGCAAGCTTGCATATTTTCAATTTTAGGCAAGTCCTCCTTAATCCAATTCTAAGCACAAATAATAGGATTCCGATAAGTAAATTTATCAGGTTAACCATTTAAAATTAAGATCAATGAGATTATATTTGGGCATAATAGTCTAATTTCATATAAAAAAACTCTATAAATGAAAGGAGAGGAAAGAGATGAATTTTACGTTTTTAATTCCGTTATCCGCAGCAATTGTTTTGTTTTATATTGCTATTTTAATCTTACGAGCATTAATCAAAACTAGATTAGTAACACTCGTTGTTCTCGAGATAATTCCCCTTGGGTTCGGGTTCTGGATGGTGGATCGCACCATCTCTGCTGTTTCCTCAACTTACATCGATTTTTACCGCATCTCAAATCTCTGCTACATCTTAGCACCCATGTTTCTAATCTATTTCGTCGATCTCACGGCCAAAGGGACCTTCACATGGAAAAGTATTGTGTTTACTTTTTATAGTGGGACTCTGACGGTTGCTGCGTTATTTCTAGACGAATATACGGTCGGGTATAATCCAAACTCCGGGTGGGTCCAAATCGCGTGGAATCAACCGCTTTTTTATGTTTTTCTATACCTTTTCATCCTTTTCGTCGTGCTCATTTTTTTACACCATCTGTACCTCGCCTACTCGAATAACAAAGGCGAATCAAAAGAACTATTGAAGCAAATCGTGCTGATTTTTGTCATTTCGGTTTTTGGAATCTTCCTTTTTAATAGTTTGCGGTCGCTCCGCTTGATCGATTACCCGTACCTAAATAGCCTAGATACCCTATTCTTTACGCTTGGATTTGGTTTTATTTCGTGGCAGTACCTAAAACGACCTCACCTGTTTCACCTTGACCTCTTGGATGTCCAGCTTTATGGCTTGTTCGTGTTCGATAATAACGGACCTTTATTGTATTCGTATGAATTCCAGGCAGCAAGTCTCAAAGGTACAGACAAGGATTTGTTCGTCGGGGCGCTCGCCGGGATCGATGCACTCTTTAAAGAAGTCTTATCGAGCGATCAACCATTGAAGGAAGTACGCCAGGAATCAAATATTATCCTTCTAGAAAGCGGCAAGGGGATCACGTTTGGGCTCGTCACAAATCGATCTACGCTCATGTCACGTAATTGGCTGTACCAGTTCAGAGTGGCATTCGAGAAACTTTTCAAAGCAGAACTAGAGCGATACTTCACCACGAAACAATTGGAGTTCGAAACGAAACCGGATGCGCTTGTAAAGCAGATTTTTCTTAACTTACAAGAGAGGGGGCCAAAATAATAGTTCGAGGACTAACACCCCGTAAGATAATAGCACGACAAGAGGCATGACCAGAAATCCGTATTTGGAGAATTGCTTGAAGGAAATAGTGACATCTTGGTTTTGTATAATTTTGAACCACATGATGCCGGCGAGTGCGCCTATCAAGGTGAAGTTGGCCCCAAAGTTACTGCCCATTATTAAAGCAAACATGCCGCCTACTAATAAACTTGAACTAAGGGAGGAATTTAGAAGAATATTAGTAAATAGAATAGTCATGGGTTGATTATTCATCACATTACATGTGAGCGCGGAGACGATTCCTATAAGAAATACAGCCATAAATATGTTGGTTGACGCATTAGAAATTGCGGAAGCGATTAAATCGACCCATCCTGAATATAGAAGGGCCCCAACCAGAATAAACATTCCTATGATAAACGGCACGATTTTCCAAGGCATTCTCCGGTTTGCATATAGAAGCGAAGGGAATCGTTGATTATTATTCTTCATTTTATTGTTCATATCATGAATTATATCCCGTATTAACATTAGTATGGCGAAAAATAGGGTAATTATCCATAACTGAATGTTCAGCCATGAGGCGGTACTCAATAAAACGAGGCAGGCTGCAAGGGAAATGACCCCAAAAATCGCCCCAAATTTGTCTTTGATGGCGGATCGGGGATCAATAACAGGCGTTTCGAGGTAAGTGGGAATCCGTTTCCTAAATAAGACGTAAAGTAAGAGCAGACCGGAAAGCCCAGCAGTAACCGTCGGGAAAAACATCCAGGCCGTATATCCGATGAAAGGAAGATGGTAGGCTTGGGCGACGATGATGTTCGTTGGATTGCCAATATATAGCATGATACTCCAAATATTTGCGGCAAAAAATTGCCCGATAATATAGGGAACCGGGTCTGCCTTGGTGTATTTAGCGAAATAGCAGATAATAGGGGTCAAGGTCAAGATAACGATATCATTGGAGGTGAATATCGTCAGGAAGCTACTAACGAAGAAGAAATAGATGAATAACTTTTTCCCGGATCGTCCTGCACCTTTTGCGGCTCGCAAGGCGAGATATTCAAAAAATCCAGTGTGGTCAATGGAGATGCAAACGTAGGCGAGGGACATGAACAAGATTAAAATGCCATACGGCTGGATCCTGTCGGTCCCTATAATTCCCTCAAAAATTACGTTCAGATTGATTGATGAAGTTATCAGCAGAATAACAACCCCGATGAGGGGAGCAGAACCATAATCAAAAATATATTTTAAAAATCGATTTGACGCCACCCGCTTTGAAAAACCACCGAGAATTAGTATTATCACGAAGGCAAATACAATTAATGGAACTAGCGGGTCTGTCATATTAATATTCAACAATAAAAAAAACCTATAAGTATTCCTTTCCTTTGGTCGTTTTTTGAATTGACACAAGTGGATGATAAAGGAGAATTTTTGTTCCAAATACAACATAACATTTAACATTCACAAGTAACAATCAAAGGTAAAAAGAGTGCAAATCTAGTAAAGGAAAGAAATGAAGTTAAGGTGAATGAAAAATGCAAGGTAAATATCGAGCATACATTTTACTTCGGCTTTCGAATGTCGGAAAAGAATGGCAAGCGGTGGATCGAATCAAAGATATATTCACTCGGGATTTAGTGACCTATGCGGTGCCCGTCTATGGGGCTTGGGACATAATGGTCGAAGTATCCTATGAGCAGCTCAATCAGTTAGATACGATTGTGACCAGCATCCGTGAAGATGCGGAGTTAAAGGCAGCCATTGAGGAAACTACTACGATGGTTGGAGCGCGAGCTACCTTTCCATGGGACTAAAGGATTTATTTCTTTATTTTTCTTTTTATTTATACGGAGAATTAACTAAATTACAATGGAATCAACTTAAGTGTCTTGATTTTTAGTAGTATAGGGTATCAATTCATCTTTAAATTGTTTCCGTTGAAACATAAATTTTAAAATCTGAAGAATGAGAGTCAAACAAAAGCAATGAGAGTCAACCAAAAGAAATACCACTTAAAAGAATCGAAATTTGGTGATTAGGATGAAAGAGAAAACAGCGAGTTTTTTGCCTAATCCGGAAGATGTGAAGCTATGTGTTTTACTTTATTCTGGAGGGCTGGACACTTCGTGTATGTTAAAGTGGATTCAGGAAACCTATAAATGTGAGATGATTACGGTCACGCTAGATGTTGGTCAAGAGAAGGACTACAAGAAAATAGAGGAGAAGGCGCTCAATTTAGGCGTGAAGAAGCATTATACAATAGATGGAAAGGAGGAGTTTGCGAAAGATTTTGTATTTCCAGCCTTAAAGGCAAATGCGTTATATCAGAAAGTATATCCGCTTTGTGCATCCTTATCGCGCCCTCTCATTGCTATGAAAGGCGTTGAAATTGCGAAGAAGCATAAGGCGGATGTTATAGCGCACGGCTGCACCGGGAAGGGCAACGACCAGGTGAGATTCGTGAATACTATCCTCTCGATGGAACCGGATATGAAGATTCTTGCGCCTGTTGTAGAGTGGAACATGTCTCGCGAGCAGGAAATCGCGTATGCAAAGAAGAACAATATACCCATCCCTGTGGATGTCAATTCACCCTATAGCATAGATGAGAATCTCTGGGGTAGATCGATTGAGAGCGGGTTAATTGAGCATCCGGAGAAGGAATGCCCCGAGGATGCGTTTAAGTGGACCGTGGCACCTGAGAAGGCACCGGATACGCCGGAGTATGTCACAATTTCCTTTGAAAAAGGTGAACCGATCGCGTTGAATGATGAAGAGATGAGTCCTGCGCAACTCATTATAAATCTCAATGAGATCGGGGGAAAACATGGAGTGGGCCGTTTGGATCACATGGAAGATCGCATCGTCGGATTAAAGAGTCGTGAAGTGTATGAAACCCCCGCAGCGACCATCCTCATTAATGCGCACCTGGACTTAGAAAAATTTGTTTGTACGCGCCATGAGAACCTGTTCAAGGAAGGAATAGATTCGCAGTTTGCATTCCTAATCTATGCCGGTTTATGGCTTGATCCGTTACGAGAAGATCTTCAGGCCTTCCTCGAGAAGGTGAATGAGAAGGTGACCGGCAAGGTCCGAGTGAAACTGTATAAAGGGCATGCGTCGGTCGTGGGGCGTAATTCGGATAATGCGATTTATAGTTATAATTTAGCGACCTATTCAGCAGCCTCAACCTTCAATCAGAAGGCTTCCTTCGGATTTATTGAATTATGGGGGCTGCAATCGAGAATTGCGCATTTATTGAAGCGCAAAATGAAGAAATAAGGAGTTTATAAATGAGCAGAAAGTTGCTAAGTGGCAGATTTGAGGAAGACGTCGATAAGACTGTCGAGCAGTTCCTCTCTGGAAAGGATGTAGTATTCGATACAGCCCTTATTCCGTATGATATCTTAGGTAACTTCGCTCATAGTTTAATGCTAAATAAAATTGGAGCGTTAACAGACACCGAGCTCAAGCAGATCCTGAAAGCCTTAAAAATGTTGAATGAGAAATGGAAGAAAGGCGAATACCAATTACGGCAAGAATTGGAAGACGTCCACATGAACATTGAATCTGCAGTGACAGAACAATTTGGACCAGAAATCGGAGGAAAAATGCACTTAGCGAGATCAAGAAATGATCAAATCCTTTTGGATTTACGCCTCTTCATGCGCGATCAGATCATCCAAGTTCAAAAATTGCTGCTGGACTTGGTAACGGTATTAATTGAGAAGGCAGAGGACCATCTCGAAACTCTCTTTATCGGCTACACGCATTTGCAGCAAGCGCAGCCAATTACCTTTGCCCACTGGTGTGTTGCTTATGCAGATACACTGTTCAGAGATTTAGACCGATTACATGAGACCTATCGCCGAAATAATAGAAATCCATTGGGAGCAGGCGCTATTGCAGGTACCAGTTGGGCCATCGATAGACAATATACTACCGAGCTTTTAGGGTTCGATGGGATTCAAGAGAATACATTAGATGTGATCTGTTCCAGAGGTGAATTCGAGGCGGAGTTACTCAGCGTTTTCACTTTTATCATGACACATTTAGGAAGAATGGCAGAGGATATCATTATCGGAGCCACTTCCGAATTTGGATTTCTTGTATTGAGCGAGAAGTACAGTACAGGCAGCAGTATTATGCCGCAAAAGAAGAATCCAGATGTGGCAGAATTAATTCGGGCGAAAGCAGCCGTGATGAACGGTAATCTCATGAAGATTCTCGGAATTCTTAAAGGACTTCCATCGGGCTATAATCGTGACCATCAGGAATTGAAGGAGTCATTACTTGAGTCAATTGATCTCGTAAAAGTATCATTGAAGGTAATGACTGGACTTCTAGCGACCATGCAATTGAATAAAGCGAAAATAGAGGAAGAAATCCAGAAGAGTTTCATTCTCGCCACCGAATTGGTGGATTTGTTGATAACAGAATATCAGATTCCTTTCAGAACCGCTTATACTTTAATCGGGAAACTAGTGAAGGATCTATCGGCGCAGCACAAGAAAGCAGCGGACATCACACCAGAACTCTTGTTAAACTACCTTAAAGGCAGCTCAACTAAAAAAGTTCTGATTTCAATGGAAAAAAT